>CDYU01035200.1_pt1 | contig 28337 bp, 24 predicted proteins | sample 480701 | NCBI WGS metagenome assembly CDYU01 (sample SAMEA3182105, study PRJEB8094) | gut metagenome | biome: human; feature: gut; material: Stool; isolation source: human stools | place: Canada | collected 2013-02-26 | reverse complement strand
CTTGCTGTTGCTGCTGTACCTGTTAAGTATTGACCACTTGCAGTTGTTGCAGTGAAGTATGCAAATGTTGCACCAATTATTGCTACAATAAGTGTTGCTACACCTATTACTCCATAAAATATTCCCTTTCCATTATTATTTTCCATTTCTTTCTTATCCTCCTTTACTATATCAATGATATCAAATTTTTTTGTAAAAAGCAATAGTTTTTATGTAAGTTTTATATTTTTTTTTAGTGTTAAAAAAAGTCCTAATTTATAAGACTTTATTTAGTATTCTTTTCTTCTTTTGCTTCTTCTTTAGTATCTTCAAACATATCTTTTGTATCAATAAATATATCATTTTGATCATCTTTTAATCCATTTGTAGGTAGTACTACATCAGGTAATTTCTCTTCGGCTTTTTCTAATGATTCAAATACATTTACTGGTACTACTGAACCTATTTTATCTATTAAAGGCATTGAAGTTAAAATTTTATTTTCTTCTTCTTTATTGTCTTCTTTAACTTCTTCTATTTTTGGTTCTTCTGTATGTTCTTCAACTTTTAATTCAGTTGTTTTAGGTTCTTCTTTGAATAAATCTTTTAGTCTTGGTTCTTTTTTATGTTCTTTTACTTCAACTAAAGAATCTTTTTCTATAGTATCTTTTTTCTGTAATACTTTACTTAAATCAATATCATTTACTTCTAAACTATCTATAAGGCAAAATTCATATAATAAATTTAAATATTCTTTTTTAAGTAATTTATTCTTTATTACTTTTATTTTTGTTTCATTTTTTTCTTTTCTTGCTTCTTCGATTAATGCTAATATTTTTACTACATTATTTAATCTTTCTCTATATTCTTTTAAATTATCTGAATATTTTAAATATGATAATTCAATTACTTCATCAGTTGCTTTTTTATATGAAGATATTAAATCTTTTTGTTCTTTTGATTTTAATTCTACAAAGTTAATTAAATTCTCTAATCTAGCTTCTTCTTTTTCTAATGTTGTAGTCATTGGAAACTTAGTATCTAATTCTAATTCATAATTTTTATTAAAGGCATAATCTAATTCAATTAATTTATTTTTTAAATCTTCTTTTAAATTTGGAGAATGATTTTTCATGTATTTATCTTTTATTTCATTATATTCTTTTTGTAGTGTATTTAAATCTTTCATATTTTCCACCTCACATTAATTTCTTAAAGTTTTCTACTGTTTTCATGATACTTTTTTCTGTTTTCTTTCTTCGCTCTTCATGTAGTATTTCTGCTTCTTTTTCATCTATTTTTTCTAGTGCTTGTTTTGTTATTTGACTTCTTAATACATTTTCTGCTGCTCTACTATTACATTCACTTATTCTTAATTGATAACATATATAAAATGTCAATAAACTTTTTAACATCTTTGTTACATCTGTTTCTTTTACAAAGTCTTCACCTTCATAATATGTTCCAGTGAATTCTATGGGAAATAGTTGTATTTTTTTAAATTCAAATGATGTTGAAGAATTGTAGTGATTGTAATATAGATTTATTTCACTATATGATAAATCTGTTAAGGCATCATTTATAGTACGCTCTATATCTTGAAATCTTTCATAAAAATGGTCTTTACCTATTTTTAATAATACTTTATCATCAGTATATGCTATTTTATTACCTATAATTATTTTATAATCATCTTTATCTTGTCTTATTTGTTTACCAATTACGGAGTTAAAGTTTCCACAAAATCCATAGTCATTAGCAAGATAAATATTAAGTTTAGGATTTTCTTTAATAGGAGTTAAAACATTTTTATCTAGTATCATATTTTTATTATATATTATTCTTCCTATTATATTGGTTATTTTTTCTCCAACATTCCTATATTTTTCTGCTTCTCTTCTTGCTTTATCTACTTTTAATAATGAATGGAAATTCATTACTTTAACAACATTTTTTATTCTCATAATATCACCTTACAAGCCATATTTTTCTTCTTTTATATGTTTATCTTTTACTATGATATTATTTAATGTTTTAAATAAGACAAAACTATAAAATAATACTGATAAAATTATTACAAATATTAAACATATTACTATAATTACACTATCTTGTTCCGTAACATAATTATATAACAAATTAGTTACAAATAAACTTAATATACTTATTAATTCATATACTATATTTAAAAATCCTTTTGGGTAATTTAACATTAATATATCACTTAATATTACAAGTACAAAGGAAATTACTATTACTATTAAGTTTACTTTTGAGAATGTAAGCAAGTTATATACTAAGAATAAATAGTTTAAACTTATAATTGAAAAAGATAATATTTGTTTATTGTTTAATCCTAAGAATAAACCATAAAATTTAATTTTAGCGTTATCTACACTATATTTTTTTAATAATATTTTAAATACTACTGCCACTCCTGACAAGAATATTATACCTACTACTAAAAAACTTATTAATGTATATAATATATCATTACTATCTAACATACTATCCCTCTCTTATCATTAAGTTAAATTCATTATTGCTATTCATATAGAAAGCTTTTATATCTTTTAAGTTAACTTCTTCAGTATCACTTTTTATATCCACATTGCCTTCTATTTCACCAATTATTGGTAAATAATCTTTCATGATAAGCAAATTATAGTCTTTACTTACTATTCTAACTATCTTTACATTTTCATATTCTTTCAATCCATCCAAACTAAATACTCTTACTTTCATTTCATGTGATTCATTATTTTCTTTATTTGTTTCCATCAAAATTACACTTACCTATATATCTAAATTTTATTTCATCAACATTATCATATTTTCCATTTAATATATTTTCTACATCATCTAGAACATATTTAATGTCAACGAATTGTCCTTTAATATTTGTGTATGACTCTGCTACAAACATTGGTTGAGAGAAATAGTATCTTAGTTTTCTTGAACGATAGAATATATTTTTATCTTCTTCAGATAATTCTTCAATACCTAATATGGCAATAATTTCTTCAAGTTCAGCATATCTTGTTAAATATCTTAATACTTCTTCAACTAAGTGGAAATGACGTTCTCCTATCTTTTCTACATCAATTAGTTTTGAAGTAGATTTGAATACATCAATCGCAGGATATAATCCTAACTCTGCTATTTTTCTATCTAATACTATTTGTCCATCCATATAAGATATTATTGTTTGAACGGCTTCATCAGTAAAGTCATCGGCAGGTATATATATTGCTTGGAATGATGTTATTGAACCTTTATCTGTTGAACTAATTCTTTCTTCTATTTTACTTATATCAAGTGCCATATCCGCAGGATAACCATTACCTATTAACATTTGTTTTAATTCGGTTGCTATTTCTGCTTTTGCTTGAACAAAACGATAAATATTATCTATGAATATTAATACGTCTTGGTGTTTTTCATCTCTTAAATATTCTGCTAAAGTAAGTCCTGCATATATTGATTTACTTCTTGAAACTGGATTATCACCCATTTGTCCAAATACCATGGCCATTTTATCAAGCAAGTTAGATTCACCCATTTCTAGGTATAATTCTTTACCTTCCCTAGAACGCTCTCCAACTCCACAGAATATGGCATTGGCATTTAACGATGAATAAACATTGTGAATTAATTCTTTTATTAATACTGATTTACCTACTCCGGCTCCTCCAAGTAATCCCATTTTAAATCCTTTTTGAAGTGGTGCAAAGAAATCAATTACTTTTATTCCTGTCCATAAAATATCAATGTTTACATCTATATCTTTTATTTTTACTGTATCATTATAAATTGTTTTATTCTTAATTGACTCTAATTCTTTTTTATCAATTACATCTCCATACGAATTAAATAATCTTCCTAATATTTTATCTGAATATTCAATTTGTAAAGATGATGCTATTTTCTTGATATCAGAACCTTTTCTTAATCCATGAGTAGATCCTAAACTTACACAAGTAGCACTTATATTATTTATTTCTACTACTTCAAAGCGATATTCTTTTTTTCCGTCTTCTACTTCAAGAATATCTCCAATACTAACATCAGTATTAGATAGTATTACTTCAATACTTATATCAAAAATTGAAATAACTTTACCAACTACCATTTTTATTCACCTCTACTCTTTTGTATCTTTTAAAAAGTCATATTGACTTATCATTTCTTCTTTTGTTTTTGGACTATATTTATATTGTTTTAAGGTATCAAGTATTCTTTTACCATTTTTTAATCTTAATTGCAATTCTTCACTCATTTCATCTATGTTAGCAAGTTCATAAACACTACGAACATCTAGGTATGATAATAATCTACTTCTTACATCACTACCTATTTTTTTCATATCTTTTGATTGAACATTACCACCTAGACGTGAAACAGAAAGTCCATAATCAATCGCAGGTTTTTCACCTTTAGAAAAGTTTTTGGTAGACATAACTAATTGTCCATCGGTTATAGAAATTATATTTGTAGAAATATAGTCTGTTATATCTCCACCTTTTGTTTCTACAACTGGAAGTATTGTAACTGAACCTCCATTAATATGTTGACAACCACGTTCAAGCATTCTTGAATGTGTAAAGAAGATATCCGATGGATAAGCATCTCTACCTGGTGTTTTCTTACTATTTAAACTTATTTGTCTATAAATATCAGCATGTTTTTTTAAGTCATCTAGGACTACTAAAACATCAAATTTTTGCATCATTAATGCTTCTGCAAAAGATAATGCAGCATATGGAGTTAAATATGTTCTCGTAGGTAATTCATCATGGAATGAAGCAATAATTATTGTATAAGATGCTGCTCCTCTTTTAGTAAGTTCATAGTAAATATCTTTAACTTCTTTTTTAGTTTTACCTAAGGCTACATATATACATAATACATTTTTACCCTTTTGGTTTACTATCGCATCAAGACATAATTGAGTCTTACCTGTTTTTTTATCTCCAATTATTAATTGTCTTTGACCTTTACCTATTGGATATATTAAATCTATACCTGTAATTCCTGTTAAAAATTCACGCTTTACAAGTCCTCTATCCATTATAGATACTTGTTCTCCTTCAATAGGAAACTCTATTAATTTATCAAATTTTTTACCCGCTATTAAATCATTACCAAAAATATCTACAACTTTACCTACGGAATCTAGACTGAATAAACATTTAAATTCTTTCTTTAAAGCGTAGACTAAATCACCAGTTTTAATTTCACCGGTTACTTCAACTAAGGATATTAATACTTTATTAGATAAAATTGATAATACATATCCTTTTGCTACATTATTAATATTAACTTCTTCATAAAAACTAACATCATTTAGTCCACTGGCTTCAAGCATATAATTACTTACTTTTATAACTTTACCTGTTGAATAAACATTTTCATTATTTTTTATTTCAGTAATTTTATTATCTATTTTTTCATCCCATTTATTCTTCATAACTATGCATTCCTTTCACTTAGGCTAAAGTCATATACTTTGTCTTTATAGACAATTTTTATTCCACTATAAATATCATCACTTACAATGGTTTTTATATGCTTACTTAAATAATCATAATTTTCTTTTTTATTTGATACATATATTGTAATTGTAGGATTATTTAAATCTACTAATCTATCTGAATAATCTACAAAATCTTCAATAACAAATTTACCATTTAAGTCTTTGAATAATAGATAGATATTATATTCATTACTATCTAAAAGAATTTTCATATAATCATCTAATTCTTGATCAAGCAATGTTTTTACTTCATAAACAACACTTGGAGTAAATTTTTCTTTTAATCTTAAACAAAAATCATATCTATCAACATTCTTAACACATCTCAAAAAATCTTTGACTAATTTTTCATGGTCAAAATCAAATTTTTCTTCGATTAATCTTGTTATTTTTAATAGTTCTTTGTTTTGATATTCTGTTGAATTAAATAAATCTATTATATTATAATCAAAATCATATCCATCTTTTTTAACTATTTTTTCTTCGTCTTTTAACCCTAATTCTTTATTCTTTAATAATTCATCTATTTCATTTAATTTTTGTTCTTTTTCATCAATTAAACTATCATAAGCTTGTAATTTATCAACAAAGTATGTTTTAGTTTGAGAATTTACTACTTTTACTGTTTTCTTTAAAATTATAAACATGAAGAAAACAAGTAAAGTTATAATTCCACAGGCAATTATAAACAACCAAGTCATATTAAGCCACTAATGGATTAAAGAATAATAATAAGAAACAAAATGCAAATAAGAATAGTAAAAATGCAGATGTTATGATTAAAATAGTCATAACTGAATGTACAACATCATTCTTAGTTTCAGGATTTCTACCTACAGCTTCTGCTACTCTACTTCCTAAAATACCTACACCAATTCCAAGTCCTAAAAATGATAATCCTACCATAATTCCAATTGCTATCGCTGTTGCACTTAAAACACTTTCCATAATTTATCGCTCCTTCATAAGGGTAAAATACACCCTATATATTCTATATAAAATTATAACATTTATTAATTATGGTGTCAATAAGTGTTATTAAAATCTATTTGTTTTTTACAAGAATTTGTTGTTGACATAATTTAGAAACTACAATATAATAGAAACTAATACTTTAAAATATAGGATGTGAATTTATGAATGTTATATTAGAGGAATTAAATTTGCTATTTAGTAATTATGATTACATATTTAATAATAATTATATAATTTGTGAAAGCACTACCCCATACTAAGCAAAACATATTGATATAACAAAAGAATGGATAAATAGTGCTACTCCAAGCAGTAACAAAGTACTAGATTTAAACTATTATGTTCACGAAGGAATTAAATATAGTGTGGATGGAAAATACATAGTACTAGATTATTCCAAAAAAGAAAAAGAAATTGCTGTTTGGCTTGAAAAAAACTTTGGTGGTGAAATATATATGATACCACGAATAAATATTCCAGAAAATATAAAAACGCCTGATTATATTTTTAGAGGTGAAAAATGGGATTTAAAAGTAATTAATGGTAAAAGCAATCAAGTTTTTTATCATGCAATATATAATAAATCAAATCAAAGTAATAATTTTATATTTGATATTACAAATTCTTCATTAACATTAGAACAATCAAAGATATTAATTACAAAATTATATTGCAGAACTGATGTTCCGTTTATAGATAAAATATTATTAAAAAAAGAAAATAGTTTTTTTATATATAAAAAATGTGACCGCACTGTAAGGTCAGCACGACCACATTTACTGAATATAAACACATTATAATAAATATAATATGATAACATTCACTACATATAATATACAATAAATTAATAATTATGTCAATCATTTTTAAAAAACAAAATCATGTTTAATATTACTTTTTTACTCTGTATATTGAGATGCTTGATATTCTACTGGTTCATATACTGTTCCAGTAAACCATACTTCACCAGAGTTTTTATCTCTAATTATAAACATATATGGATTATCAAATGTTAAATCTATTTTTTCTACTGGTACTTCATATAAATAATCAAATCCGCAATCATGAGCACCTGCTCCACCAATAGTAGTTGCTGCAGAAGCTTTAATTCCATCATTAGAAAATTCTATATTAGACTTATGTGCTACTTGATTAATATAAGCATTACTTGATGATAAATTAGATAAATCAGCCTTAGAAGAATTAAATACATTTGTTATACCTAATTTACTTAAATCATTAATAAAATCTAACTCATAATCAAATTTAAACATAGGTATATAACCATATATTTCTGTTATTACTCCATCTTTAAAACTATCTAATTCAACATTTTTTAAATTATTAATTAAATTATTAATATCTGAAGATTTAATATTTTTTATATAATTATTAAGGCTCTCATTTTTAGGCATAATACCAATATATTGTAATGTTGTTCCATCATACTCTTTTAAATCTTTAGCAAATACTTTAACATTGTCATCTGTATAAAATTTAAAATCAGTTGTACTACTAATATCTTTATACCCTTTATTAATTTCTTTTATATAATCATCAACATATGTTTTTACATCTTTATCATTTCCAGGATTACAACTTTGTAATTTATAATCTTCACTATTTAACCAGTCTTGATATTTTTTAGTAATATTATCTCTAATATTTTGTTCTCCTAAAGTACTTACAATGTCATATTTATTAGCAACCGCTCCAATTTCTACTGATTTTGCTTTTTTTGAATAATTACTAAATTCAAGGTCATGATAATAAGAAGTTTCTAATGAACCTACATATTTAAAATAATTTTCATGAGCATAATCTACAATAAACATTTTATTTTCACTTTGAATCTTATTAACCCATTCCATATCTATTGCTAAAGCATTAACTAAAATAAAATCTTGATTAGAAATATCATCAGCAATATTATTAATTAATTTAAATGTTTTATCACTTACCCAATAATTAAGAACATTAGGAGTTTCAAATGAATCATAAATGACATTAGCATTATATTTACTTAATAAAGTATTAACATAAGAATCTTTTATTGAATCTTTAAAAGAATCTTTAATAAATAATGTATTTACAAAAGACATATTTGCGTTATTAGTATATTTTTTAGCATCATAAGTTCCTACAATATTAGATATTTGATCTTTTGATTCACCATTAGAGCCTTCTTTTAACATTTCTAAAGCATATTTAATTGATAAAGGACTATAAACTTTATTTTTCTCTTCATTTTCTAACTGAAGGAAATACAAATCAAAATCTTCTAATGAATTTCCTGATAAACGATATGCTAAATATTTATTATTATTTTGCGCTTCATTTTTACCTGTTGAATTATTTTTATCACTAAATTTAACAAAGTAAACAATTATAAAAGCTAAAATAACCAACAAAACTATAATAATAATTAAAGCTTTACTATTCTTTTTCTCCTTTAAAATATTTGTGTTATTATTTACACTTCTTTCCATTTTACTTTCACCTCTATTATAATCTTACCATTAATTTTTTTAAAAGTAAATATATTGTAATTAAATAACATAAGTTTTGAGATTATAAGCTCAAAACTCTTTTTAATAACTTTAGGTATTAAAAAGCCTTGGAATAACCTTTAAGTTATGAAAAGGAAAAAAGAAAACTAAAATTAATTAATTTTCTTTTAATAACATTAAATAATCTAAATTATTTGTAAATAACATAAAGTCATTAGATATTTCTAATTTTCCATAGTTTACATTAACACTATAATAATTACTATATACTGTTAAGTTTTCAGTTTTATTTATAATATTATATGTATCATCTTTATAATTATAATAACTTATACTATCTGGTTTTGCTATTATATATGATAATGGACTTAATGTTATAGTTTCATTATTTATCTTAAATGTTACTTCATCACTAAATAGATATAAGTAATTACCATCATACATAATAAAGTGATCTATATTTTTATTATAATTATCATTAACTAATTTATAGATATTATTTATTTTTTCTATATAAGTAAATTCTGTTGTTTTATATTGATTTAATCTTTTTAAAGGAAGTATTATTGCCATATCTTTAGGTAATATTACTTTACTTTCTTCTTTAAAATATATTGGTGTTGAATCATAATTAATACTATATTCTTTTGGTACAAAACCTTTAATTACATTCTTTTTATTATATGATATTGTCGCAGTATATTCTATTTTATTGTTAGTAACATATTGATATAATTCTTTATCTTGTTTATCCCTATAATTATTTAATTTATACTCTCTTAAATATATAAATAACACTATTAATAATGCTAGTAATACAATTGCAGGAATAATTATTTTCATATTCTTTTTATCAAATATTTTCTTTATATTATTCATTGTTTTCTTCCTCCTTTGTAGTTTCTTTTAAAGAAGGTTCAGGCTCTGGTGTTGGCTCAGGTTCTGGTGTTGGGTCTGGTACACTAGTATTCTTTTCTATTTTATAAGACCAACTTATATTTTTATTTGTTCTTACTCCTGATACTGTAACACCTTCTAATTGTAATGTTATTATTGAATTATTTGGTAATATTAAATTAGAAATATTTATACTTCCTGTTAAATTACTATTATTTATAGGTAATTCTATATTTTGTTTTTCTCCATTAACATATATTCTAAGCACTGCACTATCAATTGTATATGTAGATGTATCTATTTTATAATAAAGTAATTTAGAAGTTACTTTATTAACAGTTAATGTTATATTAGGGAATCTTGTTGTTACATTTTGTTTATCTATTACTTCTTCACGAACTAAGCCTTCTAACATATGAGTATATTTAAATGTTAATTCATAGTCTGTTCCTGGTAATAAATTAGTTAAAGATATATTAGTACTTCCTTTAGATAAATATACTGTTTTTAATCCACTTTCACTTCTTATTTCTACGAATACTTTTAAATATTCATTATTTTTATCATATACTACATAATCTACTGAAATATCATTAATATTTGGAGTTATTTTAATAATGGAAGTATGTGCTGTTTCATTAATTATTTCTTGTTCTGATTTATCTGTTCCATCTTCATCAGTAGTTACTCCGCTAGGATTAGTGTTAGTATTATTACCTTGATTGTTACCGTTACCTCCATTTATATTATTTCCTCCATTATTTGGATTATTATCATTAGGATTACCATTACCAGGATTGTTACTATCACTACCATTACCTTTACCACTATTTTGTTTATGTTCATTAGTAGTGCCTAATATTTTCTTTAAATCAATAGTATCATTTTCAAATATTAATAATTCATTTGCTATATCAAATGTGTATGATGAAGTAACTATTTTTGTTTCGGAGAATGATTTTACATTTACTTCATTATTATATAATAGGGCATTACCTTGTTTATCTAATTCAATTACTAGATAATTAGAAGTTTTTAATAATTCATCTTCTGTTTTAATTGTAGAATCTGTAACTAAATATTTTCTATCTGCTACTTTATAAAATCTTGATATTCCTAAATTATTTAATTTAGTTTCTTCACTAGTTATATTTACTTCTTGTGATAATGTTACTTCATAAAATTCTCCATATAAACTTAATGATTTTTCACTATTATTGAATGCTATTACATGAGGTCCTATTTGATAATCTTCATTTTTATAAGTTAAGTAATAATTTTTATTCCATTTTTTTCTTATTACTCCGGTTTCATTTAGTAATATATTATTTTTATCTATATCAAATAATACTGTACTAGAATCTAATTCATACTTATTTTGTCTTAGTTTTATTTCTTTAATTAGAAAGTAAGAAAATATAATAGCAAATATTAAACATACTACTACTATTATTCCTATATTTCTTTTATTTTTACTATCATATTTTCTCATATTTATTCCTCCTAATTAGTTTCCTTTACCAAATTTTTGTGATTCTCTAGTAAATTGTACTAATGCACCATTTTGTTCTATATAGTAGATTGTTGTTAATAAGTAAGAACTACTATCTAATTTAAATGTTACATTTTCTGGTTTGATAATTAAACTATAAATACCTAGTTTTCCTGCTTCAAAGCCATAATATGAACCACTGGCAATTTGTCCTACTCCATCTTCGGAAATTGTATAATCGATTTTTTTAATTTTATTTAAGTTAATTGCACTATTATATGTTAGTGTAATTGCAGTGTTACTTGGTAAGTATGAAATTTTACCTATTGCTACACCATAGTCAGTTGAAGTTGTTACAACTTGTCTTAAATCTACTGTTCTATTTTTCTTTGTTTCATTTATATTATTTGTATAAATATCAGAGTATACTCTAAATACATATACTGTACCAGGTTCAAGACCTGTATATTCATACTCAACATTAATTTTTGGTTTTCCATCACTATCTACAATATCAAGTCCACATTTTACTGGGTAACCACTCATAGATAATTGGTCTATATCAAGTAATTCTACACAATATTTACCATCTTTTGCTACTTTATCTTGGTCATTAACTGTAACTTGGAATTTTAATTTCGAAGTTTCATAACCTACTCTATTAGCACTAAATGTTGGTTCTTTTAATTCTGGTAATGATATGTTGTCTTCTAAAACAAGTAATTCAGCTTTTTCTTCACTATCAAATACTTCTGTTTCAATGTATATTTTCCAACTATAATATCCAGAACCAAACACTATATCCATATCAGTTACATCTTTGGTAACACTTGAACGATTATAGTAATTTTTGTTAATTGGTGAAGGTCCAAAATTTCCACCATTTTCTTTATCAGAAGATTTAATTGATATTAATTTATTTCCATTTATATCATATAATTCAAATCTTGTATCATATTCACCAATTGTATTACTTGAATCCATATACATATACATTTCTCTATATGCATATACTCCATTTTTACTTGAATGATTTACTAATACTTTTGGTTTTGAACTTGATAACATAATTCCACTTGGTGCTAAAGTACTAAATTCATAAGTAGTTGATACATAATCACTTGTATTTCTTGCATCAAATAATAATGTTTCTTTATATCCATTATCTTTCTTTAACATTGCAGATACTTCAAAATAATATTTTGTATCTGGCATATATTTAGTTAATTCTATTGATGCAGAATCAACATTTATTTCTAATTTTGTTTCTTTATAAGTTTCAGTTTTTTCTTTATCTTTATATATTTTTATATAATAGTAATATTTTCCATCAGAATCTTTTTGAAATTCATTATTTAATATTTCTTCATCTAATCCTACTGGTTTTATTGTAATTATTGAACCATTTACTAATCCTTTAGTAGATACATTTATTTTAGGAATTATACTATTAAACTTAAATCTATTATTTGATGTATACATATCAACTTTATCTACTATCTTATTATTGATTGTCATATATTTATTATTTCTATGTTTAACATTATAAGCATCTGCTCCTGAAACAATTGATATTGGGGAAGTTGTATCATCTTCATTAAATGTATCATCTTTTGTATTTATTCTTTGTTTAATTTGTAATGTATATCCTACTGAAGTAGTAGTATTTTTACCATATTCAATTATTCCTGTCGGATATTTAGTAGTATCTACAATTATTTCACCTTTAGCATTTAATGTTAAATTATAATAATCTGCTTTTGTCAAACTATTTTTATAGTAATTATTTACTTGTAATAAATAACCTATTCCATTAGCTGGTAAATTAGTAAAATCATTATTTATTATACCTGTATCATAAAATGCTGTTACTTTAACTGTTACATCTTTTGTTTTAAAGTTTTTAATATCTGCATAATCAATAATTATACATTTATACTCTTTATCGTTTGATGTACATTTATTAATCTTACTAGTAGCAAATACCTTAGAATAATCTTCTTCACCTTGGGCAGATAATACTACATGATATGCTGATATTCTATTAACATATTTAGTATTATCATCATTTTCTAATATCATTATTCTTAATCTATTATCATTATCACTAGTAATATTTGCATAAGATACAGTATTAGCATTATAAGTAAATTTACCATCAAAGATATATTTTCCTAATTCTACAGTTTGTATTTCTCTTTCCCTTTTTATTAAAGCTTTTTTAAATGAAAGTGTATATACTGAATCAGTACTTAATCCCTCGATTGTAAATTCTCCATCCCCGAAGTCAATTTCTTTAACTTCTGGTTTATATGGTTCTTCAGGTGTATCTTCACCTTGATTATCTTCAGAAGTATCTTCTCCTTCAGTTGGGTTTGAAGGTGTTGCTGGTTTTTGGTTTTTTATTGTATCATCAATTGTATAATAGAATTTTCTATCATATAATGCATTATCTATATCAGTAAATACATGACGATATGTAACTTGATTTTCTGTTGTATTAACTATATATACTTTATAACCTGGACTTTCTTTTAAAGCACTTTTTGTTTCAGTTTTTACGTCACTATTTGGATATACCGCATCAATTTCTCCATCATTATTTGTATCCACATTAAATTTTACTTTAAATATGTAATTATGTCCTCTAGTTAATTCTTTATCTACTACATCATACTTTGTTCCGTTTTTCAAGAACATATACGTTTCAAGATTATCTGTTTGCATTAAATCTATTACTTTTGATTCAACTGCGTCTTCAACAGAGCAATTTGGTTTAGTGTTAGCATCACATGCATACACAACCATTTCTTTTACTGGTTTTGTTCCTGTTAATCCAAGGAATTCATTAATTCTTTCAATATTTGCTCCAACACTTATTTTATATCCCACTATTGTATCATTTAATAATTTACTTGAATATTTTGGTGCTCCATCAACTGTTGTTAATTGTTTTAAATCAACATTTTTTATTTCATCTGCTATTATTGTTGGAGCAGCATATTTATCTTCTAGTAATAATAGTTTAGATGTTTTAAATACATAGTAATTATTTTCTATTGGTAATTCATTCATTTGTGATGTATCTGAAATATCTGATATTACAATTGTATAATATTCTTTTAATTCACCGTTAGTTTTTTCTTTTAAAACATCAATTGCTTTCTTTATTGTAGTAATAACTTTTTCATTACCTTCTTCATCAGTAATTGTTTCTTCGATTGTTTGATCTTTTATCCCAAAAGTATCTAATGTATTAATTGTAAAATATTTATCATAATAATCATCTTTTAAGTTTCCACTTACAGTTCTAGTTGCTATTGGCTCAATTATTGAACCTAATTTTAATTGACTTGCTACATTATCAGCATATAAACTAAATGTAATATTATTAATTGAATTTGCCATTACTTCATTAGTTGAAGTTATTCTTGCCTTTACATTTACTACATCTTGTAATGTTGAATTTGAACCTGTTTTATCTTGTTCATCTTCTTTTGGATCCCACTCTACTGTTAAAATATCTATTTTTGTTGTAGAGGCTTGGAAGTTACCAATAAGATAACGTTTTCTAATTCCTTTTCCATCTAGTAAGTCAACATCTGCATATAAAGAGAAATTATAATCAGTATTTGCAAGTAATGAATCTATTTCTAAGTTAGCATCTAATGTATATGGATTTATTGGAATATTTTCTATTTTATGTTCCCCTTGTGAATCATAATATACTAATATAAAATTATTTTTATATGATGGAATTGAAGAACAATTTCTTCCTACCATAGGTATAGTACAACTTTCATCTTTTAAAACTAATTTACCTACTATTTTATTTATTGTTGTTTTTTCTTCATCTAGAATAAATTTATCTATTGATGGTTTACCTGATAATATTAAATTATCACTTAATTCAGTTTCGTATTCACCATACTTTTCGTTATCAAAATATTCTGCAACTACTTTAAATTTATAATTAGTTTGAGCATGAATATCTACGCCATCAATGCTTATTGTTGTTTTAGTATCTTTATTTGCATCAATTACTTTAACTGGTTTTATTGTATTTATATTATCTAATGTTATGTCATCTGCTTTATAAATATAATAACTATATTTTGTAATGCTTTCATCTTCATCAATTACTGTTTGAACTCCAATAGAAAATGTACTTTTTACATCATCTACTTCACTAGTTAATCCTTGTAAATATGGTGTCTTCTTTAATGTTTTAGAAGTTTTATTTATTGTATAAACTTTATTATATTGCATATTTTCCATAATTACATCACTTAACTCAATATTATATGATGTATTATTTTTTAGTCCTTCGAACAATACAGTATTGCTATCTTTTGTTACTTCCACTATCATTTGTTCACAAGTAGTTTCTTCACTTGGAACACAATTATCTAAATAAATTGGAGAATATTTTTCATCATATAAAGCTATCTTCGCAGATTTAACTAATGTATCTTTTTCAAATACTGCTTCATATGCAATACTTGAAGTTGTAACATATTTTTTTACTAAGGTTACTCCAAGTTCATTTGTTTTAAATAATTTTTGAAAATATTGAGTATCATAATTACCATCAGTTTCTTCATTAATTGATATTATATAGTTGCTTTCGGGTGAAAGTGTAGATACATCAAGATTATATTTATCTTTGCTTTTATCTACTAACACACTATATACTTTTTTTCCTGTATCAGTATTTATTATATTTAATACTAAATCATTTTTAATTGATTGATCAGGGTCGCTTATAGTAAACTCTGCACTTATATTATTTACTCCTACTTCTGCTTTTACTAGTTCAATACTAGCAGTTCTTTTTGTATTATCACCTGTTTGATTTCCACCATTACCTTGATTACCACCAGGATTATTATTTGGATTTTGATTATCTCCTCCATTTGGAGTATTAACAGGATTTTGGCTATCTGTTGGACTTGGTGTTACATCTGAATCTTTTCCACCATTACCATTATTATCTTCTTTATCAATTGAATCTATATTTATATTTTCATTTCCATCAATAGTCATTTGACTTAAGGACATTTTTTCTTCTTCGTTATAATAAACATTTTTTGTTCCTAAATCTATTCTTACATTATCATTTACTAAAATATAACTATTTTGTGCGGTAGTTTGATAACTAACTTCTTGATTTTCCACTCTTATGATACCATCTTTAATATATGTCACTTCAAAATAATCTCCTGTTACAGGTTCGTTACTTCCTGATAAATTCAATTTTATATTTGTTCCTGCAAAAATATATTTATTATCACTTATTCTTCCTACTAAGTTATTAAAGGCTAATGTTTTATCTAATGCTTCAATATAATAACTTTTATTACTATATTCTAAGATAGATTTATTAGTGATATTATAATATGGTACAATTTTAGAATCTAAACTTTCCAAATCCATAATTACACCATTTTTTAAAAATTTAATGCCACCATTTTTATAATGAAGAAAATTATTAGTTTCTACATTTACTTTTTCTCCACTTGTATCTTTAAATACTAATTCTGAATTAACATTTGTCTTATATGATGTTCCTTCATCAAAATAATATTTAGTACTATTTTCTTCTTCTTTACCTGAAGCAATAATATATCCTCCTTGAATAAATGTTTTAGTATTTTCTTTTGTTAAAAATATCATTGCAATAGTAAGTACTACTAATAATGTAATTGTACTTGCTAGTATTAGTATAAACTTTTTATTAAGTAATTTCTTCATTCTATCACCTATCCATATATTTTAATACTCTTTTATTCTAAATATAATTATATCATTATTAATAGAATATTGTCAATTGAAATAAGAAAAAATACCAGTAATTTCTGGTATATAATTTTAATCTTTTCGATATCCTTTTTTTACATATTCTTCATATAATTCTTTGAACCTATTAAAATGAATTATTTCTCTTTGTCTTAGATATAAAAGTGGTCCAATTACATCTGGGTCATTAGTTAAATCTATTAAGTTTTCATATACTGCACGTGCTTTTTGTTCTGCAGCCATATCTTCGGATAAGTCTGCTACAGGGTCTCCAGTCGCTGCAAAATATGCTACGGTAAATGGTACACCTGAAGCATCTGTCGGATAAATTGACATTCCATGTTCAGCGTAATTAGTATCTAATCCTGCTTTTTTTAGTTCTTCTAAGGTTGCACCTTTCATTAATTGATATACCATCGCAGATATCATTTCAACATGTGCAAGTTCTTCAGTACCAATATCAGTTAATAAAGCTTTTCCTTTATCATCTGGCATAGTGTATCTTTGGTTTAAGTATCTCCATGCTGCAGCAAGTTCACCGTTTGCACCACCATATTGCGTAATTAAATATTTTGCCATTCTTAAATCTTTTTTCTTAATATCTATTGGATATTGTAATGTTTTAACATATTTCCACATTATAATTCTCCTTCCCAAGGCCATGGCATATTTTTCCATAACCAAGTATTACTTTCTAATGCTCTACTATTTAAATCAATTGGACCATACATTTTTTCATATTCATTTTTTAAATTATTTTTAATTTTTCTATATTCATTATATAAATTAATGTAGGAAGAATTATTTGGATAATTATCTAAATATAATGCTAAATCATTCATTGCAAATGCATATGCTAAAATATCATTTAATTTCTTTTGTCTTTCTGTTTTAGGTTGTAATGTTTGTACTTTATAATTCTTGTATGGATCATATAAGTTTTTAAATAGATTTCCTTTTTCTAAACCTTCTTTTGGGTCTAATAATTCATTATTTAAAGTTGGTTGCATAAAGGTAGTATTAAATGCGCTATCTACTAGATAATTCATATTAGACATATTTTGATAGGTATTATAAGGTAGTTCCCTAGTTAACATCACATCACTAGGATTTGGTATATAGTTATTCATATAACTATAATAATCATTATAATTGTTCATTTCTCATCACCTAACATATAGTATGTTTTAATTATATTTTTGTATAGGTAAATGACTATCAAGATAATAGTTTATTGTAGATATTTAATTTTTTTTACTAATATAGCTAAATTATAGAACAAATATTACAATTTAATATATTATATATCCCCCGTAAACATACAAGTAAATAAATAAAATTATATAATTTGTAAGTAATAACATAGACCTTAGGCTATGTTATCAAAGTGAAGACTTTTGGCTTCACGACAAACAACAAAAAAATAAAACTTGGTATTATTATTTACCAAGCTTTTTTGCATCAAATTTCTTTCTTAATTCTGTATTTAAAATTCTTTTTCTTAATCTAACAGATAAAGGTGTAACTTCTACTAATTCATCATCATTTATATATTCTAAGCAATACTCTAATGGTGTTGGTCTAGGACGTTTTAATACTACTGTATGATCAGAACCTGCTGCTCTGGTATTTGTTAATTGTTTACCTTTTACAACATTTACTGCTATATCATTTTCACGATTGCATTCTCCTACTATCATACCTTCATATACTTCTGTACCTGGTTCAATAAACATAACTCCTCTATCTTCTAAGTTACCAATTGAGTATGCTGTTGCTTTACCATTTTCCATTGAAACAAGTACTCCTAATTTTCTTTCTCCAACTTGGAAGTCTTCAACTTTTTTATATTCACTAAATGTATGATTAATTATTCCATATCCTTTTGTCATAGTCATAAAATCAGTAGAAAATCCAATTAATCCACGGGAAGGAATACTATAATTTAATCTAACTAAGTTATTTACATTAGTCATATTTTGCATTACTCCTCCACGAAGTCCTAAGGCTTCAATTACTGGTCCAACATTTTCTTCAGGTACTTCAATTTGTACATCTTCATATGGTTCACATTTTACACCATCTATTTCTTTTATAATAACTTCTGGACGAGATACTTGAAGTTCAAAACCTTCTCTTCTCATATTTTCTATTAATATTGATAAATGTAGTTCTCCACGACCTGATACTATAAATGAATCATTACCAGATTGCTCTACTTTTAAACTTACATCTTTTTGTGTTTCTTTAATTAATCTTTCTTCTATTTTTCTTGCAGTTACTAATTTACCTTCTCTACCTACAAATGGACTATCATTAGTCATAAATGTCATTTTTAATGTAGGTTCATCTATTCTAAGAATTGGTAGAGCTTCTTCTTTTCCAATATCACATACTGTTTCTCCTACTGATATATCTGGAAGTCCTGCTATTGCTACAATATCACCAGCATCTGCTTCATTTATTTCAATTCTCTTAAGTCCTAAGAATCCAAATAATTTTTGTATTCTAAATTGTTTAATTGAACCATCTAATCTTACACAAGATACCATTTCATTTACTTTAATTTTACCCGATTTTACTCTACCTATTCCTATTCTTCCTACATAGTCATTATAATCTAATAATGCAGGTTGAAATTGTAAGTTACCATTAATATTTACTTCTGGAGCAGGTATTTCATCAATTATTAATTTAAAGATATCATCATAACTTTCTTTTTGAGTTGAAATATCAGGATCCAAACTTGCTGTTCCATTTAATGCTGAAACATAAGCTATTTTAAAGTCTAATTGTTCTTCAGTTGCACCAAGTTCAATAAATAAATCAATTACTTCATCAATAACACCATTAATTCTTGCCGTAGGTTTATCTACTTTATTAATTACCACAATCGGTTTTACTCCTGCTTCTAAAGCCTTCTTTAAAACAAATCTAGTTTGTGGCATTGTACCTTCATAAGCATCTACTAAAAGCATAACACCATCAACCATGTTCATAATTCTTTCAACTTCTCCACCAAAATCAGCATGTCCTGGAGTATCTAGGATATTTATTTTATATCCATCATAATTAATCGAAGTTGTCTTAGCTAAAATAGTTATTCCTCTTTCACGTTCAATATCATTTGAATCCATTGCACGTTCTACTACTTGTTCATTATCTCTAAATGTATGTGATTTTTTTAATAATTGATCTACAAATGTAGTTTTACCATGGTCAACATGGGCAATAATTGCTATATTTCTAATTTTTTGATTATTCATATTTACACCTTCTTTTTCTCACAAATGTAGATTATACCACAAAATATATCTTTTATGCAATATTTTTGTTATAATTTATAAATTATTTTTTATTAGTTTTTTATTACTTATATCAAATAATTCTGTATCTTCAAATTTTAAATAATAATTTTCTATAATTCTTCCTATTATATATACTAGTTCACTATAACTAGGATTATAAGAATATTTAGAAAAACATTCTGCGATTAATTCTTCATAATTAATTTTAGAATAAGTACTTAATGTTTTATTATTTTTTAGGTTACCTTCTAAAAGTTCTAACATCTTAGGATTAGAAATTAACTTAAATATCTTTGAAAATATATGCCCAACTTCATGATATACGGCATCCTTAATATTTCTAGAATAACACCATTCATCAGCATAGTCACTTTTTAAAGCATTAATAGCATTTTTATATTTAACTAATCTATTAACCCCTATTCCTATAAAATCAGGTTTATAGTATAAGATTGAATCATAATAATTAAGATTCTTATCTTTTTTTGGTAAATACATACTTGCAGTAGTCATTATTGTTTTATCATCATTTTCATAAATACAATTACATTCTTCATAATTATTATTTAAATAATTTACTAAATAATCTATATCACTTACTAAACAAATTGTATTATTTAATCTAGGATATTTAGTAATTATTTCTTTTAATGAACTATATATTTCTTTTCCTAGTTTTCTATCTAAATTATCAATAATAATATTATCATTAGACATAATTTCACCTGTTTCATTCATAATTTTACTTACTTGTCAGCGTTTTATATAATAACTTAAAAATAGTTATTTGTCAAATCAATCTTATCAACTTATCATAATTATAATATTTTTATAGTAATTACATACATTTATATATAAGAAATATACAAATAAGGATAAAGATAAGAAAAAAAGAGATTATTCTCTCTTTCCTAATTCAATCGCAGTTTTTAATTTAATATATGATAATTGTTCTACCATATCTTCGATCATATCATCACATAATATATAGTCTGGCATAATCACTCTCCTTACTTTCATATTTATAATAACACTTTTTTTAATATATTTCATTAGTTTCGACAAATGATGTCAAATGATTACATTTTTAATTAAATTTATAGAAAAAAAAGATATTTTATAGTATAATTATTAAAAGGTGATGTTATGCCCTATTTAAAATACTTTGATAATAAAACTAATTATGGTAATAGAGGTATGGTTTTAGAAGAAGACATTAATGCTACTAATGAATATTATTTAATTAATGATATAGCAGTTATTTATAAAAAACCTACTCCAATTAAAATACTAAAATTAGATTATACTACTAATAAGATAACAAATGCTTTTTTTGAAACACAATCTACATTAGATTATAATGGTATATATAAAGGAAAATATATAGAGTTTGATGCTAAAGAAACTAAAAGTAAAACTAGTTTTCCATTAAATAATATACATCCCCACCAATTAAAACATATGGAAAGAATTTACAAACATGGTGGAATATGTTTTTTAATAGTAAGATTTGTATTATTAGATAAAACTTATTTGTTATTTGCTAATGATTTATTAGAATTTATAAATAACAATGATAGAAAATCTATACCATTATCTTTTTTTGAAGAAAGATGTAAAAAAATAGAACTAAAATATAGTCCAAGATTAGATTATATAAAGATTATAAAGGAGTGTATGAAAAAATGAAAATATTAAAGAAATTATCTGTATTTGACATAATAATAGGAATACTTTTTATAGTTATTACTTTCCTATCTATTATGTTGTTTAAATGGTTAGGATTACTTGCTATACCTATTCTTATATTGATGATATATATATATTATAATTCTGATAAGATTGCTATTCTTATAAGAAATTTAATTAAGAATATTAGTAAGAAATCTAGTGATGAAGAAATTGAAATTAATAATAATAAAAGAAAAAATATAGATAATAAGAACAATAAGAAAAAGAAATATAGTATTGATGATGAATTCGAAGATAATGATATAATTATTGATGAAAAAAAAGAAATATTATATGAAAAAAAGGAAAAAGATATTGTGAAAAAAGTTAGCAAAAATAATAGTAATAATAAAATTAAGAATAAATCTAAGAATAAAAGTGTAAAAAACAATAAAGAAAAGAAAAAGAAAAGAAATATTTTAAAAGTTATTTTAACTATATTTTTATCTTTTTGTATTATTTGTGTTTTAGCGGTTGCAGCATTCTTTGCATATATTGTTGTTACAACTGAAGACTTTGATCCAAATAAATTAACTTATAGAGATCAATCTGTTGTATATGATAAAAATGGTAATACCATTGCAGAACTTGGTGTTGGTGGTTCGGAGAAAAGAGAATCTGTTAGTTATGATGATTTACCACAAGTATTAATTGATGCAATTATTGCTACTGAAGATTCTAGATTCTTTCAACATAATGGCGTGGATGCTCCAAGATTTTTAAAAGCCTCAATTGAACAAGTTTTACATATTGGTTCTGGTGGTGGTGCTTCAACATTAACTATGCAAGTATCAAAAAATAATTTAACTAGTACTGAAAGTAAAGGTATCGAAGGTATAATAAGAAAATTTAGAGATGTTTATATTTCAGTATTCCAAATAGAAAAGAAATATACTAAGGAACAAATAATTGAATTTTATGTTAATGATAACTTACTTGGAGGAAGTAATTATGGTGTTGAACAAGCAAGTCAAGCATACTTTGGTAAAAGTGTATCAGAATTAAATTTAGCTGAAGCCTCTGCACTTGCAGGTATTTTCCAAACTCCAAATAAATATAGACCTGATTTACATCCTGATGCTTGTGAAAAAAGAAGAAATACTGTTTTATCTCTAATGAAAAGACATGGATATATAACCGAAGAAGAAGAAGAAGCAACAAAAGCAATATCAGTTGAAAGTTTGATAGTTAATAAAGCACAAACTGAAACATACCAAGGTTATATAGAAACAGTAATTGATGAACTTGAAGAAAAATTAAAAGTTAATCCTTATGAAGTGTCTTTGAAGATATATACTGCTCTTGATACTTCAATTCAAAATGGTATTGATAAAATAATGTCTGGAGAAACTTATACTTGGCAAAATGATGTTGTTCAAGCAGGAAGTGCTGTTGTTGATGTTAATACTGGAGAAGTTGTAGCAATTGGTGCAGGAAGAAATAGAGATGGTGAAAGAACTTGGAACTACGCTACACAAGCAAGAAGGCATCCTGGTTCTACTGCTAAACCACTATTTGATTATGGTCCTGGATTTGAATATAGCAACTACTCTACTTATACATTATTTAATGATGAGCCTTGGACTTATACTAATGGACCGTCAGTCAGCAACTGGGATGGTGGATTCCAAGGACTAATTACTTTAAGAACTGCACTTGCAGAATCTAGAAATATTCCAGCGTTAAAAGCATTTCAACAAAATAATAAAAGTAATATTAAAGATTTTGTTACAAAACTTGGTATTAAACCAGAAGAACCTTTACACGAAGCTCATGCTATCGGAGGATTTACTGGTGCTACTCCACTTGAAATGGCTGCTGCTTATGCTGCATTTGCAAATGGTGGATATTACATTGAACCTCATACTGTTAATAAAGTTGAATATCGTTCAACTGGTGAAGTTAAAGAATTAAAATATACGAAAGAAAGAGTTATGGAAGCTTCTACTGCTTACTTAATAAACAATGTTTTAAAATATGCTGTTGATATATATCATGATGGCGGTGCTAGAGTTGCAGGTAAAACTGTTGCAGCTAAGACTGGTACTTCTTCATTTGATGATGCTACAGTTAAGAAATATGGATTAAGAGGAGATCCAGTAAATGATTTATGGACTGTTGCATATACTCCACAATATTCATACTCATTATGGTACGGATACAAAGAATTAAGTAGTGATTATTATAACACTAATGGAGTTGGAGGTAGTTATAAAAATAGTTTAATGCGTGCTATTACAAAATGTATTCCTATGACTTCAGAAGGATTTTCAATGCCTGATACTGTTGTTCAATCTCAAGTTGAATTCGGTACATGGCCTGCACAATTACCTAGTGAATATACTCCAAGTGATTTAATTAGAACAGAATACTTTAAAAAAGGTACTCAACCTACTGAAACATCAACGAGATTCCAAAAATTTAGTGATGTAACTAATATTGAAACTACTAAGAATGGTAGAACTACTAAGATTACTTGGGACTACACTATTCCCGAAGAATTTACTGAAAGTTACTTAAAGAAATATTTTAGTCAAAATGTATTTGGTAATGGCACTAATAATTTTGTTAATCAAAGATTAAATTATGCTGGTGGTATTGGATATGGTATATATAGTGAAGATAGTTCAGGAAACTTAAAGTTACTTGCCTTTGTTACAGATAAAGAATATAATTATACTGGTACTGTTGGTAAAATAGTAATCAAAGTTCAATATAAAGATTATACTGCTAATGCTAGTGATGGCGCAGAAATTAAAGTATCTAGTAGTGGTACTAATCCAGATGATGGAAATAACAATAAGAACTTTGATGTTAATATTTTAAGTTTAGGAAGTGCTAGTATTGGTAATTATTCTGAGAAAGATATTATAGTTAAATATAAAAATAAAGATGTTACAAAAGATTCTGTTATTACTTATATGATTAGTGAATTAAATTATCGTACTAATAGTAAAGATGAATTTATTAGTAAAATAAATGAAATAACTGAAACTGGTACCTATAATTTAAGATATCAAATTAGTTATAACGGAGAAAGTTATACTCGTATAAAGAAACTATATTTACATGCTAATAATGAAACTAGAAATTAAAATAAAAATCAGATAAAATTAATTATCTGGTTTTTTCTTTATATTTACATATATTAGTTAATTTACAGTTTCCACATGATGGCTTTAATGCCTTACAATAATATCTACCAAATAGTACTAATTGATGGTGTGCTCTAACCCATTTGTCCTTTGGTATTTTCTTTTGTAATGAATGCTCTACTTCCAAAACATTAGCTTTTTCTTTAGCTAGTTTTAATCTTTTACTCACTCTTTCTACATGAGTATCTACGGCAATTGTAGGTTCATTATAAATCATACCTAAAAAGACATTAACTGTTTTTCTACCTACTCCCGGAAAACTTTCTAGATATTCTCTATCATTAGGAATAACTTTAATATTATCTTTTAATAGTTTTATTGCTATTTCTTTAACATAAATACTTTTCTTTCTATATGATCCTAATTCTCTAATAATACTTTCTATATCGATAATATCAGCATTTGCTAAACTTTCTAGAGAATTATATTTACTAAACAAAACACTTGTTACTTTATTAACTCTTTTATCAGTAGTTTGTGCACTTAAACATATTGCTATTAATAATTCATAATCTTTATTATAATTAAGTTCACATTTAGGATTAGGAAATAATTCATCTAAATAAGATAATATTTCATTTACTTTATCACTTGTTTTAGTCATTTTATTCATCTTCCAACCAATTATAATCAAATATTTCTTTGTTTGTTTTTTTTCTATTATTCCTAAAATTACTTTTATCTTTAATTACATCTTCCTTAGTTTTTATACCTTTTTTAGACCAATCATAAAGGATTCTTTCAATATAACTTAGACTATTAACATTATTGTATGTTGCTTCCTTTAAAGCTTCTACTATTATTTCATACGAGAATTTTTCATCATTTATCCAGCCTTTAATTATTTCATATTCCATCGGAGATAATGTTCTTCCAAATTCTTTTTCAAATACAGAGAATATATCTGAAGTATCAATACTTTTTGTCTTTGTTTCTTTAAATAAATTAAGTATTTTACTATATAATAATTCTAATGATATATACTCTTCTCTTTTATTATTCGAAGTATTTTTTTCTACTGAGATAGTTATTATTTTCTTTTCTGATAAATTATTTAATATTTCCATTACTTTATATTTTTCTATATTTAATTCTTTTACAAAGATATCAGGATTATATACTATTTTATTTCCTAAATCTATAATAAATATTAATACTATTAATTCTTCTTCAGTTATATTTAATCTTTTATAATTATTAAATATAATTCTAGGTATTACTATTGGTTTATTCATCATTAAACTTAATATTTTATCATCCATATATATTCTCCTTTCGTTTAGTTATTTATTGTTATTATTTCTATTGTTATTTATCTAGTGTATTACTATTTATATACTTATCCACCAACATTTACTGTTTCTATTACTTCACCAGTATATATATCATAATAAGTATATATTATTTTGGTAGATAATACTTCTTTTTTTTCATACATTATTTTATTTAATCTATATACTATTTCATATGGTTTATCTAAATTATATAATTCAAATATATTTATTTTTTGTACTTCATTATAATTATCATCTAATAATATTAATAATGTGTTAGTTTCTATTATATAATAAAAATTAGATTTATTCAAATACTTTATATCTTCTTGTAATGAATTTTTTTCTTTTATTATTTTTTCTATGGATGAAGTGTAGTTATTATTTTTTGATACTGTATAAAATACACAAGTAAATGATATTAATACTATTAAGATAAAAACTATTATTATTTTTTTCAAGATTATCACCTATATAGATTATACAATTAAATTATCTTTTTAACAAGAAAAAAATACTCTTTTATTCAAGAATATTTTCTTGATTTTCTAAGATATATTTTTCTATATCTAATTTGTTATTATTTACTTTACCATATACTATTTGTCGTTCTAAATCAGATATTACATTTTTTAAATAACTACCTGGTTTTCTTTCTAAGAGATTTGCTATTTCGATTGGTGTTATTTCTATTTCTTTGGCATTATATATTGGTAGCTCTCTATACATTTTATTTAATATTTTCTTATCTTTATTTTTTATATCATATACTACAGTTGATAAATATAATCCATATTTATATAAAGTATATTCATCTATTTCTTTATAGTTAAGTAATTCTTTTATTTTACTAATATACTCCATTTCTAGTTTAGTAAAAGGATATACACTTGTTACATCAAGTTGTGACCATATACCTATAATATCATCACATAATACTATATTACTTAGATTATCTAATTTTAAATATTTATCTAGTTTTAATTCTATTAATAGTTGTCTTCCTTTTTCTTTATTTACAGAAGAAAATATTTTTATTAGTTCTTCTTTCTTTCTACTTCCTGATAGTTTTTCTAAGTTTTTACCATATTTAATTATATATTTTTTAGTTTTAGGTTCTATGTCAAAATCTAGAATTGTAGCAAATCTTATTGCTCTTAATATTCTTAGGGAATCTTCTTTTATTTTTGTTCTAGGGTTTGACACTGTTTTTATTAACTTATTTTCTATGTCTTTTTTACCATTAAGTAAATCTATTATTTCTCCATTACTATTCATACAAATCGTATTAATTGTAAAGTCTCTGCGTAATAAATCATGTTTAAGATTAGATATATATTTAATTTTAATTGGTTTTCTATTATCTTCATATTTTATATCTTTTCTAAATGTAGTTACATCAAATTTTACTTTTTTATAAATAATTGATACACTTCCATATGAGAAATCTGATACTTGAACTTGATCAAATAATTCTACGATATCTTTAGGAGTAGCATTTGTACAAATGTCTATATCTAATGTTTTTTTACCAATTAAATAATCTCTAACATATCCACCGACTATATATGCTATATAGCCATTATTTTCGAATATTTTTAATACTTCGAATGCTTTTTCTTTCATAAAATCACCTGTTCATAAGTTTGGAATAAATATTATTTTCTAATATATTATATGT
>CDYU01053721.1_pt1 | contig 28377 bp, 35 predicted proteins | sample 480701 | NCBI WGS metagenome assembly CDYU01 (sample SAMEA3182105, study PRJEB8094) | gut metagenome | biome: human; feature: gut; material: Stool; isolation source: human stools | place: Canada | collected 2013-02-26 | reverse complement strand
ATTATATTCTATATAATAATAATCTCCATATATATTTATATTATCATTTTCTATTCTTATAAATGAATTTTCTGGTAAACATAAAATTTTTTCATATTTTGCTACTTCAAATATTTCTTGTAAATAATCTTTATTATTTATATCTACATGAGGATAAATATTTGTGTCAAAGAATCCTAAACCTTTATATTTAACTAAAATACTATTATCTATTTCATCTTTATAAATAACATTAGTAGTTTGATTCATTGTTCCTGCGCTTACTCCAATTATTATACCTTCCATATTTTTTATTACATTAATTAAATCATACTCTATTAACGAATCCATTTCACTTTTAGGATCTCCTCCCATTAAAAATATAATATCAGAATTATTAATTAATTCTTTCACTTTATTACTATTAACTCTTTCATCTATTAAATAGATATTATTAAATTTTATATTAATATCATTAAACATTTTTACTAATTCTTTATGTTTCATATCATTTCTTTCAGGATTATTAAATGAAGATGCTATAAAAGTTATATTACTTTTTTCTTTTATATCTTTCTTTAGTAATTCTTTTTGCTTACTTGTAAATCCATTTACTTTATCAAGTCCACTGAATAAATAATTAATTTTCATTATTTCCCTTCTTTCTTACTATATCATATAAATCTAAATATTCCATACTTACCTCCTTATAATTTCTTTAAGTAAATATTTCTTGTTCCTCTTTTTAATTCTATCGTATTAATTAATTCAAAGTTATCTTTTAAAATATTTTTAATTGAATATATATTATCTGGATGTATTGTTACTAAAGCATAAGTATAATTATTATTAATAGAATAATTATCTAATACTTGTAACATTTGATATTGTAAATTATTACCTATATAGTTATAATCTACAAACATTGGACCATAATCTATTACTTTATTATAGTCTAAATCTAATTTAAATTTATTCATATTTTTTTCAGTACTAGGTATTACCATCATTGAACATACATTATTATTATTTAATTTATATAACCATATTCTACCATTATTATTTATAACGCTTAGTAATTCATCATATGAAAAATCTCCGAGCCATTCAGGATGTTCCATATTACTTTTAACACTATCTCTAAATAAAATATATTTATTTAAATCTATATTTTCATTTATACATTTTAATTCATTTAATTTAATCATTTTATCTCCTTTATCATTGTGTGCATCCTACTATGATAACATGACTTACTATAAAAATTTATTCCATTATCATTATAAGCAAATACATCTACAATTACATATTTACAACCACAATTTTTAAAATAATCTTCTAGACTATTCATTAATGCTTGTCCTATACCTTTACTTCTTACTTTGTTTGATACAATAAGTTCTGTTATTTCTCCTCTTAAAGGACATTTATAATCTAAATAATCATATTCATCATATGGAAAAATACAACCCATAATTAATCCTACTGCTTTATTTTCTTCTAAAGCTAAATAACATTTACCATTATTTTCTTTTACTTCTTTTAAATCTCTAATTGCCATTTTTTCTCTATAATCAGGATGTACTATATCTAAATTATCTTTATCGATTGATACTATATATTCTTCTAATTCTACTAATAGATTTCTTACATCTTCTAGATATTTATCTTCATATTCTATTATTTTCATTTGTTACTCCTAACTGTATCATTTAATACTAATACTGCTTTTTTTACAAAATAATTAGTTTTATCTATAGGTAGATTATAACTATTTAATTCATTTATCATATCTAAGTAGCAAGTATATTTTTTATTAATATATTCAGGATTAGGTTCTAATTCTATAAAAACATACTTGTCATTAACTAGTTCTACGACTAATTCATTATCATTATTTACATATACTATACATTTATCTATAATATTAAATAATTTTATATAATTAATTTCTTCCATAAATTTAATTCCTTTGTCTATGTCTAATATAGGACATTTAATTTTAGATTGTTTAATTATATTACCTTCACTATCATATTCCTTATTTTTATAAACTAATGATTTTTCTATATCTACAACATCTCTAACTAAAATACATTTTTTTAATACTTCTAAATCATTTAATTCAGTTATATTTATTTCTTTATTTATCATATAAGTATCTTTTACTGTATACTCTTCTTTTATTATAAAATTATTTTTAAGTAAAATATCATGTAATTTATCATAAGTTGTATTTACTTTAACTGTTATTTCATTTTCATAATTCATAGTTATCTCCATATAATACTTTCAAAATATTTTTCTTGAAATTCTGTTAAGGCTTTTATTTGATCGTTAGTGTAATTAACATTTTCGGGTACTACTACTAACTTATCATCATTATCATTAAGTCTATGAATTATTGCTATTACTCTTCCTTTAAATGTATCTACTGGATCAAATACTCCAAGTAAATAAGCATCTAATTCTTCACCATCTCCACTTATAGTATTTTCTACATATCCATAATTAACTGGATAATGGAATTTATGTTTAGGATGTGTACTTCCTAGTGGTCTATCTATTTTTATTTCAATTATTTTATTTAAATATTCTTTTGTATTCATAATCAATTCCTTTCTTTTATAATTTTATTACAAGCTAGTTAGAATTAATCTAACTAACCTGTAATATTTTTTGTTTAATTTATTTTATTTTTTTTAAGATCCCGTACTTGTATAATGTTTTAATCCTATATTAAACGCTATAATGCAAGGTATTAAGTAAACTATAACAAGTACTAAAGAAAATAAATATAATATATTATTTGATTTACCAAGTAAATATAGTAATGGATAATAATTAACCGAAGCATAAGGTATTATAAAACTAAATATAAAGATAAATCCTTTTTTAAATATTCCTATTGGATATTGTGCCATATTTTTTCCACCATCTGTTAAGACATTTTTTACTTCTAGTCCATGTACTGTTATGAAACAATATGATGCCATTAAAAGAAATAGTCCAAAGAATAATATAATTGAACTTATAAACATTGCTATTATAAGTAAAATATTTGTTAAGTTAAAATTTATATTTAGGTTTGATATTGCTATAAAAAATACTATTAATGATTGTAATATTCTAGCAACTTTAATAAAATCCATTTCATTACACATTACTTGAAATAAGACATTTCTTGGTCTAAGTAATAATCTATCTAATGAGCCATCAATAATTAATTTTTCAAATTTATCTACTCCTCTAAAAAATATTTCATTGAATGAAAATCCAAAGTTTATTATTGAAAAACAAAGTAACACTTCATATACATTAAATCCTTTAATATTATCAAATTTCTGAAATAATGCTATTGTCATAAAATAATAACTAAAGAATATTCCTATTTGACTAATAAAACTTAAGATAAAAGATATTTTATATTCTAATTCTTTTTTTAACATTAATGACATGTGTTTCATATATAATTTAACCACCTTGAATCACCGCTTTTCTTAACGCTATTTTAGATATAAATAATCCAATTAAATTAAGTATTATTATCCAGATAAATGATCCTATTAATAATTTATATCCATAAGATAATGTAATACTATTAGAGTATATTCTAAATGGAAAGTCTCCAATATATTTAAATGGTAAAAAGTTACCTATTTTTTGCATCCATATTGGTAAGAATGGTAATGGTACAATTGAACCCATAAATGTTTCAGCGACTACTCCATACATTGTTATTGAACCCTTGCCATCTAAAGTAAACATTGTTAAAATATGTACAATTAAATTTAAAGATGATACTAATAATAATCCTAAGAATAAAGATATAACAAACATTATAAAATTAGGTATACTATAAGGTAATGTCATCTTAAATGGTTCAGGTAATAAGAATGCTAGAATTAATACAGGCATAAATCTAAGTAATGTTGCAACCATCTTTTTAGATATCATTTTTATATACCATTTAAAATAGAAATTTTGCGGTCTAATTAGTTCATAGGCTAAATTACCATTTGATATAATATTTAATAATTCTTGATCTTTTTCATAAGGAAATATTAATGCAAAGAATGATTATTGTAACCAAACATAAGTTATTGTTTCTTGAAGTTTTAATGGTATATTATTTCCTCCACTTTCATAAAACGCTATATAAATCATTGTAAATATTAATCCAAAAAATATTTGAGTTGCTATACCTGCTAGAGCATCTGCTCGATATTGTAAATTAGTTATGAATCTTAACTTAAAATAACTAATGTACATCCTCATAATTTATAATCCTCATATAATCTAATTATTACATCATCAATACTAGGGTTATCAATATCAATATCCTCTATTTTATATTTTTTAGTTATATTATTTATAAATTCTGACACTGTTATTATATTTGAATCTACTATAAATTTATAACCATCTGTTTGTTTTTCTCTACTTATTATACCTTTTAATTTAATATTAATTAATTCATTAGTATATATTTTTACTTTTTTGTAATTTCCATAAATACTATTTAATTTTTTTAAACTTCCATCATATAGTATTTGTCCTTTACCTATTAAGATAATTCTTTTAGCAAGTGAAGCAATATCTTGCATATCATGAGTAGTTAGTATTATAGTAACATGATTTTCTTTATTTATTTTCTTTATAAAATCTCTTACTATTTTTTTGCTTATTGCATCTAGTCCAATTGTTGGCTCATCTAGAAATAATATTTCTGGTTTGTGAAGTAGTGATGCTGCTATTTCACATCTCATTCTTTCTCCTAAACTAAGTGTTCTAACAGGTTTCTTTATTATTTCACTTATGTTTAGTAAATTAACTAGATATTCTTTTGTTTTAAGATACTCATCTTTATCTAATTTATAAATATCTTTTAGTAAATCAAAAGTATCTTCCGCAGGTATATCCCAAGATAATTGACTCCTTGAACCAAAGACTACTCCTATTTTAGATACATATTTAATTCTATCTTTAACAGGATCTTGCTTATCTACAATGATACTACCTTTTTTTGGTGTAAGAATTCCACTTAACATTTTTATTGTCGTAGATTTTCCTGCACCATTTGGACCTATGTAACCTACAATCTCTCCTTTCTTAATTTCAAAAGATATATTTTTTACTGCATCTATGTAAACATATTCTCTTTTGAAAAATGATTTTAAAGCAGCTTTTAGTCCACTATTTCTCTTTGCTACTTTAAAAGTTTTTGTAATGTTTTTTACTTTGATGAATGACAAAATTTCACTTCCTTTCTGACAACGCAAAAAACTACATATTTCTATGTAGATCCATCTTGTAAATTATAATAAGATAATATTCTTCGCTAACGTCATATTAAATATATTATAAATACTATGTTTTGTCAATATATTTAATGTACTTTTTTAATTTTCTTTGCTAGCACAGTCATCATCAATAGTAACTGTATATGGATTAGTAGAGCTTCCATCACCACTTGAATACTTAACGCATGATTTTAAACTTATAACAGGACGAACACCCATAGCATAATTTATATTAGTTTCAGTTATTTTACCATATGTTTGATAACCATCACCATTACTATCAATTAACCATACCCTATTAACAGTATTCGAATAATAAGGGGTCATTGTCCACCATGATGTTTGAGTATTACTTCCACCAGTACTATTAGAAAAATACCATGCATAATGAGATGCTAAATTTGTATAATAAACACCACCAGCAAATGCAACCTCATCTATTGTCATTAAAGCAATAGGATATGTTAATTTACTATTTCCTCCGTTTGTGGTACTTACGCTAAACTTATCTTCAACAGATTGAACGTTTTCAATTAAATCATTATTAGCATTTACACCACATTTATATGAAGGAGATTTTCCAACACGTATTCTCAAATCTGATGCATAACGAAAATTAACATCATCTTCACCAGAAACATATTCATCTCTCCATTCACCACTTCCTACACTTCTATCATTACAATAAATAGCTGTTTTACTAACATAATTATTATAATCACTATTGTATAGGTTAGTTTTATACCAAGAATCAACATTTTGCTTAATAGTACTAGAATTTGTATTTAATCTATTATTCGCTAAACTGCCTGTTGTTCCATACATATATCCAGTATATAAAACATAATCAGCACCAGAATATTTAGACATTCCAATATATCCCTTTGTAGTATCAGGAGTATTTCCTGAATACAATAATCTAACACTACCATCTTCGTTTGTTCTAATTATTTTCCAATATATATCATCATTTTTACTTGCTAGTTTAGTAGTATATTGTGACGCATTTTCATCATAAGAACAACTTGTTCCCATAGTATAATATCCACCAATTGTACTTATATTTGATGTATAAGAACAGCTATACCAATCGCTTGTATATTTTCCAAATTTCACCCAGTTATGTGTAGTATTTCCTGCATAATAATATACAGTACTACCATCTTCAGTTTTATTTGTAGTATATATTTTATCATTTGTTTCAGTAAATACACTAGAAAAATCACTTCTTGTACCAATAGCATTTTTTGAGGTATAAGTAGTTATTATGTAATCTGCTAAACTTCCTTTTTTAATTGGTCCATCCTCTTTTAACGTTAAATTACATTCTTTATTCTCAGTTATATTATTTATTGTATAAATACCTGTACTTGAATTTAATATTCCTTCACATGTTTTACTTTCTATATCTAATGTATATCCATCATTTGGAGTTATAGTAAATATAGCGTTATCCCCTGAAGGTACTTTTAATATATTATTATCACTTGTACCATTTGTAACATTTAATGTTACATCAAATTTTTCACTTGAACATACTTCTAGATTACCTGTTATACTTCCATTTTGCATACTTATTGGGTTTTCCATATTACCATCTATATAAATAATTAATTTATAATATGTTGTTTTAGTAATTACATAATTACTTATTAATTCTATTGTATCATTACTATTTACATTTAAAAAATTACCACTTACTACTTCATTATAATTAGTTTTATCTGTACTAGATAATAATATATATTTAAACGATTCTTCTTTTAAATTAGAAGTAATATTTTCTATATTAAAATTAATATATAATTTTTCTTCATTACTTGAACCTGCGACTACTGTAAAAGATATTATTTCTCCATCTATATTATAATCAAATATTGGTCCTATATTAGATACTGTTATATCTTCACTTGTTTTACAAGTAATTCCATTTGTAGAATACTCTCCTATTCTAAATGTAAGTTCAGTGTTGTTTGTACTACTCCATAATTTTAAAGCATAAGTACCTATTAAAGTTATACTTATTATACATATAAATATTAATGCTATATTAAAATATTTTTTCTTATTCATACTTCCTATACTCCTTTTTACACGTAAAAAAAGTATAGACGAAAATTATCTATCACTAGATATTTCATCTATACTTTTATTTCTTAATTCTTTGTAATCCCTTATTTTATAAGCTTTTTCAAGCCCCCCCCCTGGTTAACATATAGTTAATATTTGCATTTATTCCATAATTACTAATTCTATTTAACATAGGTTTCGGGCCTCCCTTCAATTTTTCTATTACACTTAAATAATATCACAATACTTACATTTTATCAATATATTTAATTAATTTTATTGTTGAAATTTAGTTATGTCTTCTACTTTTAATGCTAAATATGGTTTTTCTCTATTTTTTTCTTTTAAGAATAAAGCAAAAGTACCATCTACATTAAATACTCTTACATGATCCATTGCAACTGAAGTATCAACATTCTCTATAATCGCTTCACTTTTTACTTTACCGCCTTTTTCATCAAGTGAAAAATTTATAGTTTGTAATGCTTTTATTATCTCATATTCATTATTTAATTCATCATAAAACTTTTTATTTTCTAATTCTTCATACTCTTTTTTTACATTAAAATCTATCATTGGAGCTTTAAATTTATCTTCTCTGCCAAAATATTTACTACCAGTATAATTATTAGTATTCTTAACTAAATTATTATATATTTCATTAAATGTATTACCAGTAGGATTTTTATAAAATATAACTTCATCATTTGTTTTAGTATTTAATTTTATAGCAAAATTATCTTTATTTTTATAAAATAATACTTCAATCTGTTCTCTTTCTTCATCAGTAGACTTTACACCAATACCAAAATATTTTATACTACCTTTACCATTAAATGCATCATTACTTAATACTTGGAATTCTTTATTATAAGTAAATTCTCTATATAACATTGTATAAAATAAATACTTTTTAGTAAGACTAGTGTTTTCATCATCCCATGAAATCTCATCTAATATATCACTAGTTTGATTAAATTTATTTTTAATACCTTCTTCAATTTCTTTTTTTAATGCTAATGTTTTAAGTCCATATGTCTTAAAATAATAGTCACTACTTAACATAGTATCATTAAATGTTTCTTTGTTTAAATTTTTTACTATATCTAAATTAGGATTAAATACAATGTCTTTCTTAATTAATTCATTTTTCATATCATTCCATACTAATTGAAATGTTCCACACCAACTACTATCAGAAGTAATTTTATCTTCTAAAGATGCTACTACTTCTACTCCAGTAGTTAAATTTAATTCTTTTTTTGTTTCTTTATTATTATTTAATTTTAAATATACAATCATACCAATTGCACTAATAAATATAATAGAGACTATTAATGTAAATATTTTATTTTCCTTATTCATAATATCACCCTTTACCTAACATAATCATATCATATATAATTAGATAAGTAAATATTAATTGTTATTTTTATTTCTTGGATCTATTAAAATAATATCATCACCAAATTTAATTATCTCACTCCATGTAACAACATATTCATCACTTACTTTAAATCTTCTTATTCTTTTTTCCTGGAGAATTAAATTTTTTATTTTGCCACTTGAATCTACTTCAACGTCAATTATCATACCTATTCTTCTACCAGTAGTTATATCTATTATTTCTTTTGTTTGCAAATCTGATAAACGCACATGTATCACCTAATAAATAATATTATTTTATTAATTTTTTTATGTTACTAATAGCATTTTTTTCTATTCTAGATATCTGAGCCTGTGATATACCAAGTTCATTAGCAAGTTCCATTTGTGTTTTACCAATTATGAATCTTTCATCTAAAACATATTGTTCTCTTGGTTTTAATTTTTTCAAAGCTTTATCTAGTGCTATTTTTATATCTAATGAATATTCATCTTTTTTACTAGATAATTGATCAAATAAGTAAATAGTATCTCCCCCATCATTATATATTGGTTCATACATACTAACAGGTTCTCTTAAACTATCCATTGCATTTACTACTTCATATTCTGTTACTCCAAGAATTTCACTTATTTCTTTTAGGGTTGGTTCACGCCCTGAAGAAGTAGTTAATTCTTCCTTTAATTTTAATGTTTTATATGCAATATCTTTAACACTACGACTAATTCTTAAACTTGAATTATCTCTTAAGTATCTTTTAATTTCCCCCAAAATCATTGGACAAGCATAAGTAGATAATTTAACATCATAAGATGTATCAAAATTATCTATTGCTTTAACTAATCCTAAACAACCTACTTGAAATAAATCATCAAGATTATCTACTTTATTTTGAAACTTCTTTAAAATACTAAGAACTAATTTTAAATTACCTTTAACTAACTCATCTCTTGCAAATATATCTCCTTCGTGCATTTTATTAAATAAATCTAATGTTTCCTCACTAGATAAAACTTTCAAACTACTTGTATTAATATTATTAATTTCTACTTTATGTTTAGCCATAAATCTCCTTTCGTATACATAATGATACATTATAAGATTTTTTATTCACATTATAATTTTTTATTGATTTAAAAGATATTTAATGATATTATATTTACTACCAAAGGAGAGATATTATGTTATATGATGAAATATTTGTAAGTATTGATAATTTACCAGAACCATTATCCAATGAAGAAACAAAAGAACTATTAATTAAAGCAAAAAATAATGATATAGAATCTAGAAACAAATTAATTGAACATAATATTAAATTAGTTATATATATAGTGAAAAAGAAATTTAGTTATACCGAATATTCAAGAAAAGAATTAGTATCCATAGGAATTAATGGAATATTTAAAGCAATAAAAAATTTTGATATAAATAAAAGAATTAACTTTTCTACATATTTAACCAAAGCAATAACTACTGAAATTCTTTTATATATGAGAAATGACAAAATAAATAATAAAAATATCAAAAGTATATATAATCCATCCAAAATTGATGAGGATATCTTATTAATTGATGCATTAAGTAGTAATATAGATTTAGAAAATGATTACATAGACTCTGAAATATATCGTTATATAGATGAATTAGTAAAAAGCCTACCAGATAAAAAAAGAAATGTAATAGAATTATATTATGGATTCAATAATAATGATAAAATGATACAAGAGGAAGTTGGCAATAAACTTAATATTTCAAAACAATATGTTAATAAAATATTAGTAGAATCTATTGAAATATTAAAAAGAAAATTAATTAGCGAAGGTATTATAGAAATAAAAAGTGAAAAAGAAAGAAAACAAGCATCATATAAGTCTATTTATGAATATTTTAAAGATTATTCAAAAGAAGAAATAGATTACGCTATTTCTAAATTAAATAATTATTATATAGAATTATTAAAGCTAAAATTTTGGAAGGATTTTAATATTTCAGATAATAAAAGATTAGATAAACATGAAAACAAATTATTTTATACAGGTGTAGTAAGAAAAGTTAAAAAATTAATCAAAGAAAAGAATTAAAAATAATACTTATAATTATTCCTAAAATTATACCACATAATACTTCGAATAAAGTATGACCAATTAATTCTTTTAAAGGTTTACTAGAACTATTTAATTCATTTAATACTCTAGCATGCTTACCTACTTCATATCTTACACCAACAGCATCATATAAAATAACTAAAGAAAATATTAAAGATATAGCAAAATATTCTGAATAACCATAATATAAATATATTAAACTAGTTAAAGAACTCACTAATGTAGCATGACTACTAGGAAGTCCACCACTTCCATTTAGTAATCTATTAACTAGTATTTTTTTATACTTAATGCTTTCTATAACAAATTTAATTACTTGAGATATTATAACTCCAAGTAAAGGAATAATAACTAATTTATATTTACTCATAACTTCACCTAGTATATTTTATTTATAATAAATAAAAAGGTAACATTTTTTAAAAAATAACAAACTTTTGTTTGACAAATAAATGTTTTTGTGCTATATTATATGAAAGAAAGGAAGAAGTAATATGAAAGCATATGGTAAATTAACAAATAAACAAAAAGAAGTTTTAGATTATATTAAATCATTTTGTGCTTCAAATAAATATCCTCCATCTGTTAGAGAAATATGTCATGGTCTTGGAATAAGTTCTCCAGCAACCATACATACTCACATTAAAAAATTGGTTGAAAAAGGTTATATTCAAAGGGGAGAAAATGGTAACAAACAATTAAAACTTTTAGTAAACAACGAATATGAAAATAGTAATAGTGAAATAACAAGTGTACCTTTATTAGGTAAAATAACCGCAGGAACACCAATCGAAGCAATTGAAATGCCAGATGAATATTTTGCCTTACCGACTTATTTAATACCTCAAAGAAAAGAAGTATTTACTTTAAGGGTTGAAGGAGACAGTATGGTAAATGCTGGTATTCATTCAGGAGATATCATTATTGTAGAAAGATGTAAAACTGCTAAAAATGGTGATATGGTTGTAGCAATGTCTGATGAACATGAAGTTACATTAAAGACATTTTATAAAGAAAAAGGTTATATAAGACTACAACCTGAAAACGATTTTATGAATCCAATTATTTTAAAAACTTGTACAATTTTAGGTAAACCAATTGGTTTATATCGTAAATTCTAATAAAAAAGACTATGTAGTTGTAGCCTTTTTTTCTTGGCTATGTACTCTACCTAGTCTTTTTAATGAAACAATAAAACTACGATATTCTGCACTAATTGTACCAAGTACATTAAAGTTTGCTATTATTTTAGCATAATATGTATAGATTAACACTATCGTACCTATTTCCATTCTGTTATTACTAACTAAATAAATTCCATATAAAATTATAGCATATTGACATATTTCAATTATAGCAAGTATTATATAAGTAATCGAAGTAACTATCATATTATAATCAAAATTATCTTTTAAATAATTATTCGTTGAATTATCAAAATTATTAATTGCATCTTCCTTATCGTTTTTAATATCAAATATTTTATGAGCATATACTGTTTTTTTATCTAAACTATTCTTTCTTTTTATATTTGATTCTTGAACATTTTTACCAGATACTATAAGAAGTAAAATCATAATTATAGATATTATAACAGTTATTATAAAGATATAAATATTTATAGATAAGAAATAACTATATATAAAGAAAAACTCTAATATTTGTATTATTCTAGTAATAGCATTACAAATAAAAGTACAAATAATATCTATATCATTATTCATAATATTAGTAAATTCTGCCAAAGATAAATTATCAAACTTATTATTATTCTTTGTTACCATATTAGAACATTCTCTATATAATTTATTATAAAATTTAAACCATGCTCTTTGGTTAACATAATCCCAAACATAATATAACACTGTAAGTACTAATATTATTATAACTAAATAATAGGCTTTATTTATTTTATTATCTGTTAAATAATTTATTGTTTTACTCCAGTAGATAGGCACTACTAAGAGTAATCCCCTTACAAATAAAGAAGTAATTACTTTAATAATTACTTCTTCTTTGCTTTTTTTAATTATTGTAGTTAATAATTTATTCATATTTCACCTTATTCAAGGATAACTTTATCACCATTGTTAAGATTATATTTAACTGCATCATCTTTATCAATATGCATTTCTAACGTATAAGTATCTTTTTTCTTTATATGAACATTTTCAATATAAAGATTAGCTCTAACCTTAACTCTTACTATATCGCCAGTATTTAATAATGGATAATCCTCACTATTAATATGGATGTGTTTTGTAGCAATTATACATGAATTATTTAAAGTTATTTCACCTTTTGGACCAATAACAGTAATTGATTCAGAATTAGCTAAATCTCCACTATCTCTAACCGGAGGATTTAATCCTAAATATTCTGCATCACTTTTTAATAATTCTACTTGATTATAATTTCTTTCAGGTCCAAGCACTCTAACGTGTTCAATAATCTTACCATTTGCTTTTAAATCTACTACTTCTTCACAAGCATATTCTTTTTTTTGAGTTAAATTTCTTCTTACAGTTAAAGTATATCCTTTACCAAATAATTTTTCTATAACATCATGAGTTAAATGAACATGATGATTAGATACTCCAATAGGTATTTCTATCATTTTTATTACCTCCCTAATATAATTTAAGTATATCACTTTTTTATTTATTTATCTATATTAAGTTATTATTTTTCATATTTTTCATATATTTAGATGAAAGGATGATTTTATGAATAATGGATATTATCAAAATACTTTATTTCCTGGTCAAGGATTAAATAATAATACTATACCTAATCAACAAAGTGTACCTAGTTATGAGCAAACACAAACTACCCCAATTAATGTCGGAGGAACTCCTTCAATACTAAACGCAGAACAATCATATATAGAAAATATACTTAGATTAAATCGTGGTAAAATGGCTAAATTTCATATAACAGTCCCAGGAAGTATTGAATGGCAGGATAGAGTTTTCAATGGAATAATTGAACAATCAGGTAGAGATCATATAATTGTATCTAATCCTAATACTGGTGAATGGTACTTAATATTAATGATATATCTTGACTTTGTAACTTTTGAAGAACCAATTAATTACACAAAAGAATTTATACCAAATCAATAGACAAAATAATTATTTTTTGTTATAATTACACTAGGAAGTGATTAATAAATGGATGTATTAATTTTAACATTATTTATATTAATAGTATTATTTTGTATAATATTTTTAAGTTATATGATTATATATAATAAATTAAATGATTACATAATAAGAATAAACGAAGTTGAAGCAAATATTGATACTTCATTAAGAAATAAGTATGATTTAATTAATCGAAGTATTAGTATAATTAAAAGTAATATGGAATTAGATAATAAAGTATTTGATGAAATAATAAAATTAAGAAGTAGAAAAATAAGTAATTTTGAATTAGAAAGAAAATTAACTAGTGCTTTTAATGAACTTATTATAGTAAAAAATAAATACAAAGAATTATCTAACAATGAAGAACTAGTTAAAATAAATGTATCATTAGAAGATATTAATGAAAAACTAGCAGTTTTAATAGATTATTATAATAATAATATTACTAGTTATAACAAATTAATTACTATGTTTCCTACAAATATTGTAGCAAAAATTAATAAATATAAAACTAAATTATTCTTTGATATGAAAGATATGTCTGATAATGATTATAATGACTTTAAACTATAAGGTTTAGAGTTTTTTTATATATCTATATATTTTTATATAAAAAAAAGACTATTTAATAGTCCAATCAATTTCTTTAATACCATTTCTTCTTAAAAATTCGTTTGTCTTAGAAAAAGGTTTACTACCAAAAAATCCATAATTAACAGAAAATGGTGAAGGATGCGAAGAAGTAAGTACTAAATGTTTGGGATTAGTAATTAGTTCTTTTTTACTTTTAGCAAAATTCCCCCATAATATAAATACAACAGGTTTATCTCTTTCATTTAATTTTTTTATTATACTATCAGTAAATGTTTCCCATCCTATATTTTTATGAGAAGCAGGTTTATCTTTTTCCACAGTTAAAACACTATTTAAAAGTAATACTCCTTCCTTAGCCCAAGATTCTAAATTACCAGTGTTAGGTATCTCTACACCTAGGTCATCATGTAATTCTTTATAAATATTTTTTAAGGAAGGTGGTATTTTAACTCCATCATTAACTGAAAATGCAAGCCCATTAGCTTCCCCTATTCCATGATATGGATCTTGTCCTAATATTACTACCTTAACATCATTATAATCAGTAATATCAAGTGCAGACAATATTCTTGCTTTCGGAGGAAATATTGTTTTTTCTTTATATACTTTATTAACAAATTTAACTATATTAGCAAAGTACTCTTTATGATATTCACTATCTAATACAGTATCCCAATAATTATAAGTCATATGCATATTATCACCTCTTATTGTAATTCTAGTTTTGGAGATTGAACAGGTGGCACTACAATAATTGTTGAAGATTTTGGTGTTACTACAATAGATGGCCTTGGAGTTAATCTTGGTGTTACTGTTGGTACATCAATAACTCTAGTAGGTGTAGGACTATTACTTGGAGTATCCGTAGGATTATCACTTGGTGTATTAACTACTTCATCTGCATTTTTAACTTTAGAACATTCATATCTATTATCAAGAGTATATTCATATTCAATACCATCACCAATAATTTTCTTTTCTACTATAATTTGGCAATCATTCATATTTTCATTATTGTAAGGATTCTCTACTATTTTTGAACCATTAGATTTAGAAGATCCTACCAAAAAACCATATGATAGTAAATCACCAAATGTTGTAGTAAGTTTATTATAAGCTAACTGATCACAATTTATTTTAGTGCTTCCTACTATGTCAGTACTATCACATTCCTCGAAATAACTTTTAGCACCAATTTTAGCATATTCAATTAAAGCATCATAACTCTTACTTTTTGATTTATTAATTACCCCAATTACTGATACAGTTGAAATAGACATTACAATAGCAAGCAAAATAATTGCAGAAAGTAATTCAATTAAGGTAAAACCTTTTTTATTATTTTTTTCTTCAGTATCTATTTTTATTTCGTTCATTATATCACATCCTAAATCAATTATATAACATATACTTTTTTTATACAAGAAAAAAGTAATATTTTGCAATTACTTTTCATTTAACAATTTATTTATTATATCATTTTTATCTATTTTTATATCTTCATTAATTAAACCAATAACAGGATGTATATTATCAAAATTATGAAAGTCAGATCCAATAGTAGATACAATATTTAATTTATTTGCTAAATTATTCCATATATCTATGTCATTATGTTTAATGTTATTTTTGTCTATATATATATAATTTCCTTCGATACCATCAGCATTCATTTCTTTAAGTAAATTTGTGATGTCTTCGATAGTTTTTTTGTCTTCATAATAATATGCTACCGGATGAGCAAGTATTACTTTACCACCATTTTTTTTTATCATACAAGAAGCAACATACGGGGTAATAGATTGTTTCTCTACATAACAAGGACAGTTTTCATTAAGTAATGTTTCAATAAATTCTCCTTTATTTGGAATTTTATTAAATTTTTTTATTAATAAATCTTTATTTTTTTCATTATTTATTATATCGTTTGCAATATGTGCTTTTGTAACTGAATCTATTTTATCAAGTTCATTTGTATTTACTATATAGCCTAATTCATTTAATTTCTTACTTACTTCATATAAATAATTGTGTCTAGCTAATCTTATTTTAGATAATTCTTCTTTTAAATCTTTATTAAAAATATCAATATTATATCCTAAAACATGATACCCATATCCTTTATACTTAGTAGATATTTCTACACCATATATTAATTTTATATTATTTTTTTTAGCATATTCTAATAAAGAATCAGTATAAGCTTCAATTGTATCATGATCACAAATTGATATAACATTAACATTATTTTTCATTGCTTCATCAATTACTTCTTTAGGAGTTAATATCCCATCTGATTTAGAAGTATGTATATGTAAATCTATATTCATTTCCAATTCTCAATCCTTTTCTTTAAACATTTTTGTAGATGTCCTGTTTTATATCTTCTTTTTACTGAATCAGGTGCAATACTTAAAAATAATTCTTCAATCTTATCATTTTCAATCATCGAAGACATTAAATTATAATCTCTATTTAGTAATTCCATTAATTCACTATCCCAATTAAATGGTGTTAATGAATAAATAAAATCTAATATAAAATTATATGCTTCATCATCTTTTTGCCATTCTTTTCTTAATGAATAAGGATGTATTGGCATATATGGTACTTCTTGTGGGCAAAACCTATTAATTATAAAAAGTGGAGTATTTTCTAATATTCTTTTAAACTTTGAGTATTCAATAATATGAACATCTAATGGTAAATATTTTGAAGGTATAGTACCTTCTTTTAAGTCAAGAGTTATATCTCTAAACTCTTTAATTGTACCAACTATATCTATATCAGAAGAATGCATATTTTCCTTATTAAATAATTTAGGTAACATAAGTTTTGCATAATCTACTAAATCATCTTCGCATATCATCCACATATCAATATCAGGTAATCTATTAATTACCTTCCTAGGTTTTAACTCATTATCCATTCTAGGACATGGTTTACATAATACTTTTAAATTATCCATTAAATAACCATTTTGTTCTAAACAATCTGCACAAGTCCATGTATCGTATTCAGAAGATACAGCATTATCCATTAATCTTTTATTGTAATTTATTTGTTCTTCAATTATTGGTAAATTTCCTTCAAGGTTGCTATCTAGTACATAAAAAGGATAACCTGTTCCAAATGTTCCTTTGCATCCTTTTATACTTTGCATAATATCAGATATTTTTTTAATATTCCTAATTAAATATTTTCTTTTTATTTCAGTATTTTCTTTTTCAAACTCAGTTGACATCTTTGCAACATCAGAGCAAAAATATATTGGATAATTATATTTTCTATTATTTAATTCCATAACCTTACCACCCTATTCATAATATTACTTTATATATAAATATATTCATATTTGTTCCAATAACTAATATTATAAACATTGGTTATTAATAAGTCAATAATATTAAATTAATTTAATTTCAAAACAAATAATCTTATATTAAAGCATAAATTTTCTGTAAGAAAAAACATAAAGATAATTTACTATCCTTATATTTTATTCTTAATATTAAACATTAATATATTTTTAGTAGTTAAAGCCATCACTTTTTATAATATTTTCACTATCTATATACCATATGGCATCAATATCAGGTGTCTTATTTACTATATCTAGTCCTTGTTCTAAATCTAAAAGAAATAGATATGTACTATAGATATCTGCTTTAAAGGAATCATTGCATATTACTGTAACACTTCTAAAATTATTCGCAGGATACAATGTATAAGGATTAATAATATGATTATATCTTACTCCATTATATTCATAGTATCTTTGATAATCTCCACTTGTTACAACTGATTTATTATTTATATTTAATTTAATAAAAATGTCTTTGGTATTTTCTGGGTTAACTACTCCGACTAGGTAGTTGTCTTTTTTATAAGGGGTTCCTGTTTTTATGTTACCTCCAGCATCAATTATATAATTCTTTATCTCAAGGCTTTCTAGATAGTTACCTACTAATTCTGTTACATACCCTTTGGTATATGCTCCTAAATCTAATTTTACATTATTTGTTTTAGTTAAGGTATTGCCTACTAGTTTAATATCAGATATACTAGTGTTCACATTTAATTCTTCATTTGTAGGAATTCCTTCACTTTTATTTATATAATCTTTCCATATACTAATCAAATTACCACTAGCTATATTTATATAACCATTTGTTATCTCGTAATACTTTATGCCTTCATTAATCAAGGTAGATAACTTACTATCTAATACTACTTCTTCATTATCTTTAAGTATTTCATTTATGTAATATATGTTTACTACATTATCATAACTATTATATCTATCTGCTAAGGTATTATATGTACTATAAAGATAATCTATTTCATTGAATACTTCTTCGATATCTTTACTACTTTTGTTACTTTTAATTTTTACATTAATCATTGTATCTAAATAAAAGTAATTCTTCTCATAGTCGATATAATTAATTTTTTTTAATAGGAATATTATTCCTGCGAGTAAAATCAAAAATATAAATATACTAATTATTTTTTTGTTACTCATTGGTTACCTCAATTTATAGTTTCTTTGCATTTCTCTTAGGGTGTCTCTTTCTTTGATGGTTTCTCTTTTGTCATAGTTTTTTTTACCTTTAGCAAGTCCAATTAATACTTTGGCTTTTGATTTTACGAAGTAAATTTTTAATGGTATTAATGTATAGCCTTCCATATTTACTTTATCTCTTAGTTTGAGGATTTCTTTTTTATGCATAAGTAATTTTCTTGTACGTGTTTCATCATGATTAAAGATATTACCTTCTTCATATATTGATATATGTGTATTAAGCAAATACATTTCATCATTCTTTATTATTGCATAGCTATCTTTTATATTAACTTTTCCATTTCTAACAGACTTTATCTCAGTACCAGTAAGTACTAGCCCTGCTTCAAAGGTATCAGTAATTAAATAATCATAATTGGCTTTTCTATTAAGTATTTCCATAATATCACTCTTTCCTTAATATATTGTATCATATATTTAAGTTATTTTACAATATTAAGATTATAATTATTTATTATTTTTTCTGCTTCATCGACTCTGTATCCAGACTTCTCATGCAGACTTAAATTCCGATAAGTGCTACCGTACTAAAAAATTTTATTTTTTTCTTATTTATTATTTATTCGTCTTATAATATAATTCTCTAAATTTTACTAAATTTTTAATAATAACAAAGTTATCTTTTTCAAGGTAAAATTCTTCTAATTTACTATCTTTTCTATAATCATTTACATTTAATTGTAAATAAAATTTTATATACTCATCACTATTTCTATTCATTTTACTTAAATATAGTTTTGCAGATTTTTCAAAAAAATCATAACAACAATTATCCACAAAATAACTATTAGTATCATTAACTACTAAGCCTATAATATACATATCATTAATTACAAAGTTATATATTGCCATACCAGGTAATATATATTTACTTATCCTAGTTAATTTAGCTTTTTCATAATTAATAATAGGTAGATTTAAAATAGTCATAATAAACTTTACGAGTGTTTTGTCTTGGCTATAATATAGTGCTTGTACTATTTTTTGAGTGTTTAGTTGTCCTACTCTAGGTTCTCTTTTTAAATATGATTCGTTATCTCTTATAATAGTTTTATTTTTCTTCTTTTTTTTCTTGTCTTTTTTCTTACTCATAATATTTCCTCCCTTATTAGTTACCCATCTTATTCTTTAGTTAAATTGTAGTTAAATTATTTTAAGTTAAGTCCATGTCATGATATTTTCATCTCCCTTCATATACATTATTCTAAAAAAAAATGCAAAGTACTTCTTTTTTTATGAAAAAAATGCATTTTGGTGAAAATTGTATCAAGCATGCATTACCTATGTGCAAAAGTGCAATGATTATTTATATATAACTTTTACTTGTAAAAGAAAAAAATTATAAATATAATTACAATATCTATAATTTTTATCTTAAAATATCTTCTACATCATCTAATAATTCATTTACTTTATTAAATACTTTTGATAAGTGTAAGCCATCTACAAAAATATGACTAACACTTATATTTAACATCATTTCATATTTATCATTATTTAATGTATACCTTCCCCAACATATTCTAGGTATAGTTTGATTATCTATATCACTTGGATAAGGATGAGTTACATTAGTAAAATCTATCCGTGGTAAACATGTTATATAATATTCATCCATTATTTTATCAGGATTATAATTATTATTATTTAATTTATCTTCATTTTTAGCTTCATCAATTAATTTTCTTGCTACTTTATAAAACTCTTTAAAGTTATGATAATTTTTAAATCGAACGTTTTCAAATACTTCATTATTTGTCATTACTGTTATCGCTGGATTTATATCATCATATATAACAGGCTTACCATTATAAAGTCTCATTTTTAATTCTTTAACACTATTTAATGCATTAACCATTATATAAAGCATATCTATAAAGAAAGATTCTTTATTTTCTTTACAATGTTTAACTAAGTTAGTAACATCTATTTTAACACTTACTCCATATGTTGAATAATCAAACTTTCTAAACCATTCATATGTCTTTTTTCTAGGTAAATTATCAATATTTATTTCTTTCATTTTATCAACTTCCTTAAATATATAATAGCATATTTTTGTTAAAATGAACATTTTTTTGTTTCAAAAAAACAACTACATTAAGTAGTTAACTTTTATAAATATCTCTTATTTTATCTACTGGTATGTATTCGTTATCCATAGTAATTAAATTATTGTTATAAAATAACAAATTATTTTGATTCATAAATTATTAATGCATAACTTTATTTAACAAATTTAATACTATAATGATATCTTGATTGACTTTCTGCAGGACTAAAAGGATTTTTTGAATCAATATTCATATCAATTAATTTATTATACTTTACATTCTCTACTACTGTCTCAGTATATTTTCTTGTTTCTCCTGATAATGAACCTAAATCTTGATTTAATATTTCATATCTTATTGCATTTCTTGAAATTTTTACATCTGTTTCATTTATTTCTAAAATAGTAATATCATTTCCGTCAAATCTGTTTAAATTAATAATGTCACCTTTTTTAATTTTTTGCCTTTTAACAATTTTTTGACTATCATTTAGTATATCATATCTTATAACTTGCATTCTAATACTATTACTATTATTTGCAAAATTAATTGTAATTATAGAAACTGTTATTATTAATAATATTGTTAATAGAATTATTATTATTTTCTTCTTCATATGTTTGTTCCTTCTTTCTTTATTATAAACTTATATTCTATAATCAAATTAACATAATGTTTTTATTATGTCAAGATATTTTTGTTTTTTTCTTTTATACTTTAATCATAAAATAAACTTAAATGTTGAAACTAATTATAGGTTCAACATTTCTTTTAAATGACTAAATTTAGGCATTTAAAGCCTTGAAGAGAGAAATAAAAAAATAACTACATTAAGTAGTTAACTTTTATAAATATCTCTTATTTTATCTATTGGTATGTATTCGTTATCTATAGTAATTAAATTATTATTATTTTTGCCTACAATTCTTTTCTTTAATACTTCATTATCTGTTAAAATTGTTACATCTGCTTTATAGATGTAGTCTTTAGCATTAAAGATATTAAATATTTTTTGTTCGATAGTAAATCTATCATTTTTAGGATTATTTCTAATTATTTCTTTTTTAGGACTTCTATCTAGGGTTGAAAATACTTCTTCATTATTTTTTATTTCTTTATTAAAATTAACTGCATACATTTTAGGTAAATCTTTACTCATAAAACACCTCTAATATAATATATGAAAAATATATTTATTAAATTACTAAAATGTGGTAAAATAATTAATAGAAATGTGGTGATAACATAAAAAATATATCTAAATTTAAAATAGAAAAATCTATTCTTATACCAATAATATTATTTTTAATAATAAGTGTAATTTCTATATACTCTACTAGAAAGTTACTTCCTAGTGATTTTTCTAATTTATGGTTAAAGCAAATTCTTTGGTACTCACTTGGACTTGCTATAGCATATTTAATGATGATGATAGGTAATAAATTTTTATACAATAATGCTTATATTTTTTATATTGTAGGTGTTATTTTACTTATATTAGTTTTATTTTTAGGTAAACCTATTAATAATGCTAGATGTTGGTTTATTATTCCATATATTGGAAGTATACAACCTAGTGAGTTTATGAAAGTATTTTGGATAATTACTTTATCTAGAATGATAAATGATTTTAATGAAGAATATGATAACCCTGAAGTTAGTGATGAATTAAAGTTTATATTAAAAGTATTAGTTTTATTACTTATTCCATCAATTTTAACTTATGTTGAACCTGATACTGGGGCAGTAATAATGTATTTAATAATAACTATTACTATGTTATTTGTGGGTGGTTTTAGAAAAAGATGGTTTGTTATAACAATACTTACTATTATTACTTTAATTGGTTCTATTTTAGGTATATATTTCTTAGATAGAGATTTATTTATTAAATTATTTGGTACAAGTTTCTTTTATAGAATGGATAGAATATTAAATTGGTCTAATAGTACAGGATTACAGTTAACTAATTCAATGACTGCGATTGGATCAGCTGGTTTATTTGGACATGGATTTAATCATACTCCAATATATTTTCCTGAGATGCAAACTGACTTTATTTTTGCGGTATTTTCTTCAAATTTTGGTTTATTTGGTTCGATTTTTTTAATTATGTTAATTACTTTTTTTGATATAACATTAATTACTACGGTTAATAAAACTACTAATTATCCAGATAAATATGCAATCGGAGGAATACTTGCAGTATTAATATTTCAGCAAATATATAATATTTCTATGACTATTGGATTGCTTCCTATTATGGGAATAACATTACCTTTTATTAGTTATGGTGGTAGTTCTCTTTTGTCTTATATGATACTTTTAGGAATTATATTTAATGTTTCTAATGAAAGTTTAAGATTTACGAATAAATAGTAATTGTGCTATTTATTTTTTTATTCGTTATCTTGAACAAATTTATTTAGTAATTTAAATACTCCTTCGATAGATTTTTTAATATATTTATTTACTCTATTATTTACTTTAACTGTAATATTAGTTAGTTTATTTGAATAATCTACATGGTTATCTATTAAGTAATCATTTAGGGTTACATCTTTTCCCTCGTTAACATCTGTTTCAAATTGTTCCATTTGTTCTTTGGTTAAGACTGCTCTATTTTGTAGTTTATATTCATAGTAGCCTGTTTGATAAATTATGTATGATACTACGAACGAAAAACAAATAAGTATTAATAATATTTTAGATATTTTCATATATTCTCTCCTTTTATATATTTATATAAAATATTAGATAAAGCTTCAATAGTATTAAATACTTCATCAATGGTATTTGTATAACTTCCTACTTCAATTAACATTGTAAATTCATTTATGTCTTGGTTATATATACCATTTACTCCTGGACCACTTTTTTTATATATTCCTCTACTTAATCCTGGATAATATTTTTCACATAGTTTATTTAAGGCATTCATGTTATCTAAATTCTTTTGATAATTATCATGTTCTAGTCCTACGACGAAAAGAATTCTAGCATAATTTTTATTATTGATATTAATGGTTGCTACTTCTTTACTAACGGAATCTCTATGGATATCTATAAAATATTTTAAGGTATTATATTTACTTTTATTATTTAAAATGAGTAGTCTACTTGCTTTATAACTTGAAGCATGATTCCAACCGTTTGCATTTAAAAAATCTGTTAGATTAGTGGTTTCTACTACTGTGGATAAGCCCATGGTATTTAGTTTTTCTTTTAAAATATAACTTGCCATAAGAACATTGGGAGTAATTCCATAAATATCTAATGATTTATTACTATAATTTTCTAATTGATGTGAGTTATAAATATATATTATTGGATTATTTATATCTACAGGATTTGGATCTTCAATGTAAGAACTTATTTTTTTTAATTCTTCCATATCACTATAATCATCATCATGCATTATATCTATTTCATTATTCTTTTTTCCACTTGCTAAAAGTTCTTTATTTAATATGGTACTAGGACTTTTAAAATCAATATTGAACAAGAAATTAACTGTATCATTTACTATATTAATTAAACTATATGTATGTGTTATATTAGCATTTCCTTTGGATAATATTAAGTTAATAAATTCTTTATTGGTAATTGTATTACTAGACTTTATACTATAATAAAATGTATATGCAAATGATAGATATACTATTATTAGATAAAATATTATTTTAAATTTACTTGTTTTCTTTTTAGCTTTTAAATTCATTGTTTTATTTCTTTTAAACATTATCCTTCACCTAGAATAATTATATGCTAATAAAATTATTATTTTTGTAGAAAAAAAGAATAATCTTTAAATTAAAGACTATTCTTAAATCTTATTTTACTTTTAATATATTTCTATTTACTTCATACTCATATACTTTATCTGTTTCAATAGTTAAAATACTATTATTAAGTGATATTTTATAATTATTATCTTGTACTTCGATTATTGTATCATTTAATAATTCTTCATTAAGTGAATATTTTAGTATTTCTAATTTATTATCTATAAGGGCAATAAATCCTTTATTAAATGGATATATATAACTATAACCATTAGTAATAATATTATTATTTTTATCTATTACATACCATAAATTATCTTTATATACTTTATAATAATTAATATCTGTTATGTCTAATTCTTCATACAAAGTATCTATTAATAATAAGTTATTTTTTATATCATATATTCCATATTTATCATTTAGTTTAACTTTTACTAAGTTATTATATTTACTATTAATAATTATTTCATCATAATCACATGGTATTAAGTTATTACCTTCGATATCAATTAAACAAGTATGATTATTTGATTTAACTATAAAGTAATTATCTTTTTTATCTATTATTTCATCATAGTAATCACTTGTTATAATATTTAATCTATAATCATAAATAAATACTTTATTATTTTCTTTTAAAACTATAAATTTATTATCATATATTGGATTAAATATAGCATTTTCATATATATCACAATCATCTAATTTACAATTATATTTACCTATTACTTTTTTAGTATCTATTTCACTATTAGTTTTATCTATTTTCATGAATGTATTATCATCCATAACATAAATTAAATTACTTGATTTATCTATAAATTTGTCAATATTTGTTTTATGTTTATTTTTATTATTCATATAAAACATCATATAGGTAATTAATACTAATAAAAGTAATGATATTATTATTATTCCTCCGATAGTTTCTTTCTTTATTATTCCCTCATCTTTTTTCTTTTTTATTTTCATAACCTACTCCTTGTTTTTAAGTAATTCTTTTAAGTCATCTTCTAATTTAGAAATATCATTTGGACTCATAAATACAAAGCAAGTATTATCATATTTACTTAATATTTTAGCATCACTTATATTTATTATATCACTATTTTCTAATTTTTCGCAAATAATTTTACTTGTTATATCAGGATAATCTTCTTGGCGTTCTCTAGCAGGAAAGATATCTAAAAGATAAGTATAATCTGCTTTTTTAAATATTTCTATAAAATCTTTATAAAATGCTTTTGTTCTTGAGAAAGTATGAGGTTGAAAGATAACTACTATTTTTTTATCAGGATATTTTTGTTTAACTGAGTTTATTGTAGCTTTAACTTCATTTGGATGATGTGCGTAGTCATCAATAATAATATTATTATTTATTTTTGTTATATGAAATCTTCTTTTAGCCCCAGTAAAGTTTGCTAAATTTTCTTGTAAAATATTTCCTTTTATATTTTCTAAGTAGGATACAGTTACTACTGATAAGAAATCTAATACTTGATGTAAGCCATATATAGGTAAGTCATAATGATAATATAATTTATTATTAATTACTACATCAAAACTAGTACCATTATCCTTATACAAAATATTTTTTGCTATTACATCATTATTATCATTTATTCCATAATATATTATATCTTTGTTTATTTTTAAATCTCTTGTATTTTGATCATCACCACAGGCAATTACCATTCTCTTAGTTTTATTAGCAAATTCACTATACGCATCTTTTATATCTTCTAAATCTTTATAATAGTCAACATGATCTAAATCAACATTAGTAATAATTGTATAATACGGATTATATTTTAAGAAATGTCTTTGATATTCACAAGACTCTAAGGCAAAGAATTTATTTTCTTTATTAGCATATCCTGTTCCATCTCCGATTAAATAATTCATTTTTAATATTGAACCTAATCCTTGCTCTAACATAGTAGTAGTAGTAGTTTTTCCATGACAACCACATATGCATATTGTTTTAAACATATCAGTTAATTTTCCAACCATTTCGTTATACTCTAATATTTCTAGATTTAACTTTCTTGCTTTAATTAACTCGATATTGTCTTCTTTTATACTTGCTCCTTTTACTATAGTTAAACCTTCTTTAATATTAGATTCATCATATTTATTTATTTTAATATTTCTTTGTAATAAACCTTCTTCGGTAAAGAAATGTTTTTCAATATCTGATCCTTCGACTTGATATCCTAAGTCACTTAATATTGTAGCAAGAGATGCCATTCCTGAACCTTTAATTCCAATAAAATAATACATAAATATTCCTCCTTTATAATCTATCAAATGTAACTTTACCTAAATAACCTTCACGTAAATCTCTTAGAATAACACTATATACTTTTTCATAGTCAGTTTCATTATTTCTAACTGCTCCTATTTTTTTACCTATCATATCTAAGACTTCAACTACATCATTATATGATGTTAAGTTATATCTATTTACAATACTATCTTTATATAATTTTAACATTGTATTAATTATATAAATAGCAATATCTTCAGTATCTAATATTTCTTCTTTTATAGCAGTCATTGCGGCCAAATTATGGGCAATAGTGTCGTCATCTAATTTAGGCCATAATATACCTGGTGTATCTAATAATTCTATATCTTTATTAATTCTAATCCATTCTAAATGTCTAGTTATACCAGGCCTATTACCTACATTTGTAGCCTTTTTACCTACTAATGTATTAATTAAAGTAGATTTTCCTACATTAGGTATACCTAAAATAAGTATTCTAACCTTTCTTTCTTTAAGTCCTTTTTCTTTTCTTTTATCATTTAATTCTTTATTTACTTCTTCAGTAACTTTAAATATTTCAGATATATTTTTCTTATTTATTAAATCTACTGGTATTACTTTAATACCTTTTTCTTCGTAGTACTTAATCCACTTATTCGTATTAATTATATCACACATATCAATTTTTGTCATAATAAGTACTCTTTTTTTATTTTTAATCATTTTGTCTATATCTTTATTTTTAGATGAATATGGTATTCTAGCATCAATTACTTCGAATACTACATCTATTAAATCTAATTTTTCACTTATTTCTCTTTTAGTTTTGGCCATGTGACCAGGATACCAGTTAATTCCGACTTTAGTTAACTTTTCTTCTTGATTGTTATTCTTCTTTTCTGCTCTGATTTTTCTTTTTTGGTACATATCCATAAAATTTCACTTCCCTTTTAGTAAAAACTTTTTTACACTTTTATATAACTATTTTTATAATAATTTAATTTTTCTAATTCTTTTATATTTTCTTTAACCCAGGAATTACCTGCAACCATTTTATTTATTTTTAATGATACTTTCATTTCATTAGT
>CDYU01038723.1_pt1 | contig 28396 bp, 28 predicted proteins | sample 480701 | NCBI WGS metagenome assembly CDYU01 (sample SAMEA3182105, study PRJEB8094) | gut metagenome | biome: human; feature: gut; material: Stool; isolation source: human stools | place: Canada | collected 2013-02-26 | reverse complement strand
ATATTATTATATAATATTTTTTAATTCTTTTAAATAGTTATTTAGTATTTTTTCTAATTCTTTTATTGTGGTTGCTTTAAAGCATTGATTTTTTACTTCTGTGGAGTTTGGTAATCCTTTTAAATACCATGCTATATGACTACGAAGTTCTAAGACTGATACTTTTTCATCTTTTATTTTCCTTAGATATTCTAAGTGATGAAAACACATATTTATTCTTTCTTCATATGTTGGTTTAGAAATCACTATTCCTTTATCTAAGTATTCTACTATTTCTTTTATTAACCATGGATTACCTAGACAACCTCTTCCTATCATAATAGCATCACATTTTGTATATTCTAACATATGTTTTGCACTTTCTATATCTACTATGTCACCATTACCTATTACTGGTATAGATACTGCTTCTTTTACTTTTTTTATTATGTCTAAGTCTGCTTTACCTGTATAACCTTGACTTCTAGTTCTAGGATGTACAGTTATTGCTTTGGCTCCTGACTCTTCAATTATTTTAGCTACTTCAACGGCATTAATACTTTTGGAATCCCAACCACTTCTTATTTTTACTGTAACTGGTATTGGTACAGCATTAACAACTGATGTTACTATTTCTCTTATTTTCTCAGGATTTTTTAATAAGGCTGAACCTGCTTGTGATTTAACTGCTACTTTTGGTACAGGACAGCCCATATTTATATCAATTATATCTGGTTTCATTACTTCATATACTGTTTTAGCAGCTTCTACAAAGGTATCTACATCACTTCCAAATATTTGTTGAGCAATCGGTCGTTCTTTTTCTTCAAAATAAAGCATATCATAAGTTTTTTTACTATTATATACTAATGCTTTATCACTTACCATTTCAGCATATATTAGTCCACAACCCATTTCTTTAATTATTTTTCTAAATGCACTATTACATACTCCTGCCATTGGAGCTAATACTACATTATTTTTTAATTCTATATTTCCTATTTTAAACATAATTACCTACCTATAAAACTCTTCTGGCGTTTTAGCACTTATTATTAATAATTTATTAGTTCTAGGGTCAATTAATTCTAACTTACTTGCATGTAACATCATTCTATTAGATTTTACTTTTGAACCATATTTTTTATCTCCAATTATGGGATTACCATTTTCACTAAAATGTACTCTTATTTGATTTCTTCTTCCTGTTAAGATATTTACTTCTACTAGGGTTTTATCTTTAAATTTCTTTAATACTTTATATAATGTAATTGCTTCTTTTCCTGTTTTATCTTTACTTGAGTATACTTTTCCTAATTTGTTCTCTTTTAAATATGTATGAAAATTACCTTCATTAGGTATGGTACCTTCTACTTGGGCTAGATATATTCTTTTTTTAACTATATCATTCCAATTATCTTGAAATAATTTTTTAGTTTTTTCATTTTTAGCAAACATTAATACTCCAGATGTTTCTTCATCCAAGCGATGTATTACAAATAAATATACTTTAGGATTAAGACTTCTTACATATTCACGAACTAATTTAAATGCTGTTAGTTCTTTTTCTTTAGAATTGGAAATTGATAATAATCCACAGGGTTTGTTGATAACTATAATGTCTTTATCCTCATATAAAATATCTATATTTACATCATCAATTAATCTTCTTTTATAATATATTGTTACTATATCTTTATTTTTTAATTCATAGTTAGAGTTTGTTACTACTTTATTATTTACTTCGACCATATTATATTTTATGTATTGTTTTATCTTTTTTTTAGATAAATCTTGTTTGTTTAATGAAATAAAATCTAATAATGTAATATTATTTTTAACTATTAATTTTTCACAATTTTCATTCATAATATTCCTTCTTTTCTTTTTAGTATTTTATCATATATTTAGATATTTTTAAAGATATTTAAGTAAATTAAAAAAAAATAATTGTATTTTATTTTATACAATTATTTATGATAAGATTCATTATTTAATATTTTAAAACTGCGATATATTTGTTCTAATAATATCAGTCTAAATAAACCATGTGGAAATGTCATTTTGGAAAATGATAAGCTATAATTACTTAGATTTTTTATTTCTTGATGTAATCCTTCAGAACCTCCAATTATAAAGGTAATGTTAGGATTAGTTATAAATATTTTATCTAATTTATTGGCTAATTCTACGGAAGATATGTTTTTTCCTTCAATATCTAATGTTATTAGGTAATCTTTTGGATTAATCTTTTTAAGAATTAAATCTTTTTCATTTGATATATTTGAATCAGGCAATTCAATTAGTTCTAATTTATGATATTTATTTATTCTATTTAGATAATCATTTATACCTTCTTTTAGATAATATTCTTTTAATTTTCCTATGCAAATTATTTTTATCATATTTCTATCAAACTCGTTTCTACATTTTGTGAGGTAACAATTATGTTATCTACATGTTTGTTTTCATTATTTAGTCTATCTATTAATGTATTATATGCTAAGTCGCTTGTGTTATTTTCTTCGGATAAGTGTGCTAATAAAATATATTTAGTTTTATCTCCGATAAATTCAGATAAGTACTTAGCAGAATCATAGTTTGATAAGTGCCCTTTATCAGATAATATTCTTTTTCTTAGACTAAATGAATACCTACTATTATTTAACATTTCTATATCATGATTACTTTCAAAAATATACAAGTCTCTATTTTTTAAAATGTCATGATACTTTACATTTATGTATCCTGTATCTGTTACATACACTACTGATTTACTATTGTTTGATAAGATAAATCCTCTTGAATCTGGGGCATCGTGGGATGTTTTTATCATGTCAACTGTTATATCTTTTATTGTAAAGTTACTTTCGTCAATTAATGTATAATTTTCGACAAATGGTAAATCTGGTTGCATTTTTGGGGTCATATATACTTTAGTATTAAATTTGTGTAAAAATACTTTTAATCCATTTATGTGATCTGCATGAGTATGACTAATTAATATGCCATCAATTTCTTTTGGGTCTATATCTATTTCCTTTAATTTTTCACAAATATATTTGCAAGTATTTCCACAATCAAGTAGTAGTTTGGTATTTTCTGTTTCTACAAAAGTTGTATTTCCTTTACTACCACTAGATAATACTTCTACTTTCATTAGTATAGATTATATGGGTTAATTGTATAACCACCGGCATATGGTTTTCCTATATATACTCCAAAGTGTAAGTGAGTTCCACCATAAGGGTTATAACTATTTGGTACTGGATATACATTTCCGGTATTTCCCATTGTTCCTATTTTTTGACCTCTTGCAACTGTTTGTCCCTCTTTTACATAGATATCTTTCATGTGCATATAGATTGTATGATATCCTCTGATGTTATGATTAATTATTAAATAATTTCCTTGTGTTTGATTACAACTTAAATTTCCTGGGTAACATCCTAATCCTACTTTTGTTACTACTCCATTATTAGCAGCATATATTGCTGAACCATAACCTGGTCCTGATATATCTAAGGCATTATGGAATGCTCCCCATCTCCACGCATAACCACTAGTTATTGAATAAGGTCTATCTGTTGGCCAAGCCCAATATGAAAGATCTGCGACTGATGGAGCATACTTTTTACCTCTTACTATTACTCTATTTATAGCAGGTTTTAATTCTGTTGAACTAACATTGGTTGTATCAATTAATTGTCCATTCATATATTGTTTTTTTCTTGTTACACGATATAGTCCATTTTCTCCTTTGGTTACTACTCTATCATCTGTACCTGCATAGATAGTTTCATCATATTGAATTTCGGTATCATATTTTTTTTCTTCATCTGATACTTCATGATAATCTATTACGACATTTATTATAGGTTCAATTAATCCTACATATACTTCTTGTGATTCATATAGCAAGTTATTTACACTTGTGAAGTCAGGGTTAGCAATCAAAAATTCTTGAACATTAAGTTTATTCTTTTCTGCAACTGTTTCTATTGTATCTCCTGCTTGAACAGTATATGTTTGTTGACTTTCTGTTGTACCATATAATAAATATTTAGCTAGTTCATCAACGTCAGTGTATATTTTTTCTTTACTTGATATTAATGTTTCTTTATATGTTACTTCTTGTCCTAAGTCAATGTTTTCTATTAGACTTCCTGTATCTACTATTTCTTTTTGAGTACCATTTATATAATTATTATATTCTTCAACATTTACAAAAGCTTTTATTGTATTAGTTATGGCTTCATCAAATATTTCTTTTGATAAAACATTTAATGTTGTTGTTTTATCATCATCCTTTATGTTTATTTCTACTCCTTTTATAGTAAAATCTTTCTTTTTTATAATTTTATTATATATTTCTTCGTTTGTACTTATTTTTGGTTTATAAGTTATTTCTTCTTTTATTTCTACACCATTTGGAGTATAAACATTCTCTACTTTATATTTATTTTTAATAACTTCTTCTTTGGCATTTATAAATTCTTTGAATGAATCTTTTGACTCTATTGTACCAATTAAACTACCATCTAAATAGACGTTGTATACTTCTTGAGGTATGCCTTTATCTTTCGATTTAAATCCTAGTAGAAAAATTGATAATGTTGTTATTAAAAGAAATACTATTAGTGATACTGAATATTTATTTTTCATTTGTTCCACCATCTTTTTTTATTGATAAGAAAGTTGATGTTCTTTTCTTGAATAGTAAATCTATTGTTCCTGTTGGACCATTTCTGTGTTTTAGTATTATTAATTGAATTGGAGTTGGTACTTCATCTCCTTCTGGTATTTCAACATCTGGTGCATGAAGTGCTGCAACTATGTCGGCATCTTGTTCTATTGCTCCTGATTCTCTTAGGTCACTTAATACTGGTTTTTTATCTTCTCTTTTTTCAACACTTCTAGATAATTGGGATAATGCTATTACAGGAACTTCTAATTCTAGTGCTAACATTTTTAGGTTTCTTGATATTTCGGAAATTTCTTGTTGTCTATTTCCTGCATATTTTGCAGATGAATCAATTAATTGTAAATAGTCTATTATAACAAGTCCTAATCCTTCACCTTGTGTTGCAAGTCTACGACATTTTGCTTTTATTTCACTTGATGTTACTCCTCCAGCATCATGAAAATATATATTAGTATTTCCTAATTGACTTAGTGCTTCATCAAATCTTCGCCAATCTTCATTTTCCATGTTACCTGTTTTTAATTTTGAGTTATCTATTTGTCCTACGGAACTAATCATTCTTAGTATTAATTGCTCTGCGGGCATTTCCAAACTAAATATAGCAATATTTTTTTTGGTATTTCTTGCTGCTGATGTTGCTATGTTTAGTGCAAAGGCAGTTTTACCTACGGCAGGACGCGCTGCAATTATTATTAATTGAGTGGGATGTAATCCTTCGGTTAATTTATCTAAGTCATATAATCCTGTTGTTAATCCTGTAACTCTTCCATGATTTTCTACTAAATGTTGTAAATCTTGTTGAGCTTTTGTTAATACATCTTGTACTTTTCTAAATTCACTTGTTTTTCTTGATTTTGCTACGTTAAGTATATTTTTTTCTGCACTTTCTACTAATAGTGATACATCAATATCTGGTGTATTAGCATTAGTTATTATTTTAGTAGCTTCTTCAATCATTTTTCTTAATGTAAATTTTTCTAATACTAAGTTTATATAATAATCTATATTGGCTCCGGTAGCAACGCTATCAATTATTTCATTTAGATATTCTACTCCACCTACTTTATCTAGCAATTTTTTTGTTACTAATTCTGCAGTTAATGTATTCATATCTACTGGTTTTTTATTATCATATAATTCTTTTATTACTTCAAAAATAGTACCATTACTATCTAAATAAAAGGCTTCTTTATCCATTTCCTCACATGCTTTTTGTAAGGCAGCATATGACCAGAAAACGGAACCTAATAATGATTTCTCTGCTTCTATATTGTTAGGTAGTCCTTTATCCATTGTATCACCTACTTACTTATTAATTCTATATTTAATTTAGCTTTTACTTTTTTATGTAATTCTACTTCGACAAAATGATTACCTAATACATTTAATGGTAAATCAATTATTATTTTTTTCTTGTCTATATCATAACCTTTTTCTTTTAATTCATCTGATATTTGTTTTGTAGAAATATTACCAAATACTTTATCATTTGATCCTGTTTTAACATTAAATTGTATTTTTAATTTTTCTATTTCTTTTTTGGTTTGTTCTGCTAATGCTATTGCTTTTTCTTCTTCTATTCTATTTGTTTCTAGATCATTATTTAATCTATCTAGACTCCCTTTAGTATATTTTACTGCATAGCCATTCTTTATTAAATAGTTTGTAGCATAGCCATCACTTACTTCTTTTATTTCATTTACTTTTCCTTGCTTTTTTAAATCTTTTATAAAAATTACTTTCATTTTATCCCCACCTTCTTAGTTAATATTATACCATAAATTATTAATTTTGAAACAATTTTGCTAAAAAAAAGATAGATAAGTGATGATTATCTATCTTAGAAATTATTAATAATATTTATGATTTAAGTATTCTTCATATCCCCCAACAATATTCGTAGTATTATATCCAAATAAATTTAATCTATTGCTAATTTCAGAACTTTGTTTTCCATTATCGCAATATAAATAATATTTTTCGCTTTTATTTAGGTAATGAGAAAAATTATTTAATAGGTTATAATATGGAATATTTATTGCATTTTTTATATGTCCTAGGTTATATGTATAATTATCTCTTATATCAATTATTTTGGCATTATACATATTTAATACTTCATTCATACTAACATTTTGCATTAACACCACCTCTAATATAATTTATTGAATTATAAAATTGATGGTAAGTTAATAAGCCAAAAAAAAACGAAGTTAATCGTCTGAAAAGAAATCATCAAAGAAGGCATCGTCACTAACTTTATTTTCCTCTTTCTTAGGAACTTCTGGTTTTTCTTCAATTATTGCTTCTTTTATTGGTTCATTATTATTAATTAAGTCATTTAAGTTTGGCTCAACCATATTATCATTTTGTTTCTTCTCTTGTTGTTCTTTTCTTTCTTCTTCTTCAAGTTCTGCAATTTTAGCATCAATCTTTTTAACCAAGTCTTCAACATTGAATGTTGATTCTTCTTTCATATCATCTGATGAATTAAGTGATGTTGTTTGATTAGACATTGGCATTTGTCCTATTGCAAACGGATTTACCATTGGACTTGATCCTCCGAATGGATTAGCACCAAATGGGTTAGCACTAAACGGATTATTTCCATTTGGCATCCCCATTCCACTCATCATTTCGTTCATTTTTTCTTTTTTTAGATTTTTGACAAATTCTTTTAAATCAAATAATTTAACTTCTTCTTTTTCTCTATGTGGATATGTTGCTCTTTCATATTTTTTACCCCAATCCATTTTATAATTTGGTGTTAATTTTGTTTTGAAAGGCATTGATCTCAATCTTAATGAAATTACTTCAAATTTAGATAATCTTTGTAAATCACTTACTGTAACAAGTGGAGTCGAAGCAGTTTTATCTTTTTCCTTTGATTTTACTTCTCCACACATTTTACTAATTTCTTCGAGTGCTTGTAATTCACTACTTATTAAGTACATTGTGTTACAGTTGCCTTTAATAGTTTCTGCATCTTCTTTACCATATACTTGATTTAATTGTGCATAGTTTTGAATAATGAAGTTAAATCTGATTAATCTACTTCTTGCTGCGGTTACCATTGTTGTAACATCTTTAAGTGGTGGCATATTAGCAAACTCATCTAGAATAAAGTTTGTTCTATTTGGTAATTTTCCGCCACATTCTTGTGCAACATCAATTAATGTTTCATATACTTGTTTAATGAATATTGTTGCTAATGGGTGTAATGTTTTCTTTTCATCTTGTACTATCATAAATACCGCTGTTTTTTGTCTTCCGATATCTTTCATGTCAAAGTCACTATGTGATAACATTTCTGATAAATTATCACGTGATGAAAATAGTTTTATTTTTTGTTTAAATGTTGATAAAATTCCACCTTTAGTTTCTTCTGGTGAATATACTGTACCAGAAGCATTTATATAGGCTGGTCTTGATGGATCTTTAGAATTAAAATATTCTTTTATATAATTATTGTTTGGTGCTCCAAATCTTTCTTCACCAATTGTAGCCATTAGGTTAACACTATTTATATTTATTTCTTTTTCATCGGCATCTTCAAATAATCCTAATGTTAATCCTGTAAAATAATCTGCTGATGTTTTTTCCCAAAACGGATCATTTGCTTTACCATCATATAATATATTTAAAGCTAGGTCATCTAGCAATTCTATTGCTTTATCAGTGTCGCCTTCTTTGTATAATTTATATGGTAAAGTCATTGGGTTCCAAGCATTACCATTTTGTGGATTTCTGAAGTTTAATAAAACAATATTATATCCTCTTTCTTTTAACATATTAGCGGTATTTTCGTAAATTTCACCCTTAGGGTCTGTTATTATCATTGATTCATCGTGTTTTGCTAAGTTATAAACAAGTGGGAATACTACTATTTGTGTTTTACCTGAACCAGTAGCACCCATTATTAGGTTATGCATTTCGCCATTGTCAACCCACATTTTTTTGCCATTGTTTATTACTGCTAGACCTGCAGCATCTGCTTTATAGGCTTTTGGATCTACTTCTGATAGTGTTTTTTTAATCTCTGATTCTTTTGCCCATCTAGAATATCCTTTATCTTTTTTTCCTCTAGCAAAAAAACCAAATCCACTTTCTCTATCAAAGAAATATGAACTTACTGCGGCAAAAATTCCTACTAAAGCAAGGACAAATAAAGCAATTGTTGCTCCAAGATATTGAAACGTAAATGCCTTGAATGGTGATAAACCATAAAATGTTCCTTCAGTGGCTAGTGATGATGCATTTAGTACTCCTATTGCACACATATATAATAAGAATAAACAAAATGCTCCAAACATTGCCCAATCTTTTGGTTCTGCACTAAACTTCATATTCTTTTCCTCCTTTTTTTTCAGTATTATTATAGCACACGAGTTTATAAATTGCAACATAATTATTTTTTATAAATTTTTAAATTATTCTTTAATATTTATTGTCACATTATACTTTAGGACATATGTAATATTTATAATATATTCATTATTATAGTTATCTTTTATTCCTATTGTATTACCATTTACACTAAATTCTTGCATTGTTATGTTGTTATGCTTGTTAACAAAATCATTAAATTTATCTAATGTATCAAAATGATTTGTTCTAGTTTCACTATCTATCAAAATATATGCTTCATTTGTATTTGTATATAATTTATCAAGAAAATCATTAAAATATAATGCCGCTCTACTTTTATTACTTAGTGTTGTATAATCAAACTTATTATAATTATTCTTTTCTATATTTTTAAATTCATGATTTATATTTTTAGCATTGTTATATGCTTCTTTATCTATTTCCTCAACAAAAAATGCTGAAGTATCCATATCATAATTTAATATATAGTATTTTTCGTTTATTAATTTATTTGGCATATCGTATATATTTTCATATAAGTTACCTACTACATAGTATTTATATAAGTTTAGTCTACTTATTACATATATTTTATCAGCTTTAAATGTTGTATTTTCATACTCTTTAGAATTAACATTTGAAATATATTTTAAATTATTAGAATTATTTGTTGAATACTCACATATTTTATTTATATTGTTTGATACTGATAAGAAATTATTTTCATCTTCAAGTAATGTTAATTTATTAAATTCTGTATTTCCTTCAACATCTACATAATTTTTTTGATAAATTAATATAATTATTGCTATTAAACTAAAAATTATTAATAAAACTACTATTGTTTTTATATCTCTTTTATTCATTTTTCACCTCAATATTAGTTATAGGTATATATACCTTTATTAAATAATTTCCACTCTGCTTCTCTTCTTCTAGCTAATCCTGATAAATAAGTTCCATCTATTGCTGTTGTTGGACTACTCATATAGTTATCATATAATGCTTCTGTGTTTCCATATTGTTTATAATGTGTTGGAAAGTTTTTTATATTACCAGTATTATAAGTTCTAATTATTAATGCATCAACTTGATAACTTTCTAATGTTATATTATTATTACTTAATATGCCATTTACATAATTTCTATTATCTTCTAATATTTCTAATTCTATTGCATCAACAATTGATATTTTTATTTCACTACCTGATTTTAATTTACTTATATCTATTCCGTGATCTTTAAATTTGTCCTTGTTATTTATTAGAGTTACACCATGTCCAACAGTTAATACTCCACCAGAGTCAGGATATACAACATAATTATCTCCTTTAATAGTTCCTGTACCTTCCCAACTTCTTAACATTGTAAGTAATTCTCCTTGATTACTTGTATTATTATCGCTTCCACTTGGTACTGTTACTGGTCTAGGATTATCTACAAATATATATTCCCTTGGATTTACTGCGTATTTAGATCCTCTTCCACCAACTTCTACTCCTATATGTAAATGTTTTCCGGTTGAACTACCACTATTACCCATTTCTGCTATAATTTGTCCCTGATTAACTGTATCTCCTTGACTTACTCTTATACTATTCGGATATAAGTGAGCATATACTGTATATACACCATTTGCATGTTCAATTACTATATGATTACCATAACCTCCACCACATTTATTTTGATAATACCCATTATTGTTGCAACCATTAAATGTAGAATATATAATTCCTTTCATTGAGGCAATAACATAATCAGTTTGATTTCCTGATGCTCCAATGTCCATTCCTGTATGTGATGACGTTACTCCATTAATTGTTCTTGATGGTGAAAATTCTGATGTTACTACTAATGATGAAGGAGTACCAGTTGCATATTCTACCCCATCTTTTTCTTCTACTTCTGTTCCACCTACTGGCCACCAATAATTATCTTCTGAATTACTATCAATATAGCCTAAATTTGAACCACTTCCAGTATTTCCACTTCCACCGCCAAATAATAACAACATCATTAATGGGCTTATTAATACTACAAAAAACAACATAAAAAGCACAACCCCTAGAATTATGCCTCCTATAATAAGTTTTGTTTTAAGAGGCATTGCTTTTATTTTTTTTGATATGCCTTTTTTTGCCATATCTCTAAGTAATGATTTTTCTTTTTTGTCATTCAAATTATCTTTTTTGTTAAAATCATTATTCATACAATACCTCCTTTAAATTAGAATCCTCCACCGCTTCCAAATGATTCTAATTCATTATCTGATACGACAACATTTATTTGCATTCTTCTATTACCACATACAAACAAACCTTGTCCTTGACTGTATCTTTTAATTCCCTCTTTTTCATTATCATTTAAATCTATTAGTTGTGCTAAATCTTCTGCCGCTTGTTTCTTCAATCCCATTACTAAATAGTATGAAGCATTATCGAATATTGCTTTACCATGACTAATTATTCCTTCACCAACAAAATCTGATGGTTGTTGAGTAATTATTATTGTTCCTGTGTTATATTTTCTAGCTCTTCTTTGTACTTGTGCTAAGAACTCTGCTCCTAAAATATTTTTTTCTCCAAGTAAGACATGAGCTTCATCTACTGATAAAACTGTATTTACATTTGGATTTAAACATAGGCTCCAAGCATATTTTAATACATTGAATAGTAAAGCATTTCTTATATTTACATCTGAATTCATTAATTCTTTTATATTAAATACTATAAAGTCTGTATTTGAAGTAATTGATGTATGACCATTGAAATAAAATTTTAGTTCTCTAACAAATGGTCTTATTTTAAGTTCTAGTCTTTCTAAAACATCTCTTTCATGAGTTTTTTCGGTTAAAGATGTTAATTTTCCATAAACTGTTGCATAAACATCTGAAAATGTTGGATAATTTTCTGGTTTAAATCTACTAAAATCAGTTTGAAAATTAATTCCAAATCTTTCATATGTATCTTGTACTATTCCAATAAATAGTGTTAATACGTCTTCTTCAATTCCTGGATCATAGTATTTCATAAATGCTTTTAATGTTTGTAAAGTTTTGGTAAGAACAGTGTTACCTGCACCACTTCTTAACTCATCATCGTCAGCATCAACTAAAATTTCAAGTGGATTAACCATTCCAAATTCTCCACCTTTTCCAAGGTCTACAACTGTACCACCATACATCTTTGTCATCTCGGATATTTCGCCTTCTGGATCTACTGCCACTATTTGATAACCATTTCTTATATGGCTTCTTAATATTAATTTTGCTGCAGTTGATTTACCACTGCCAGAAGTACCTAATATAATCATATTGGCATTATTTCTGTTGTTTTCTTTTCTTATTTGATATAGAAATTGGTTAAATAATACTACACCACCAGAGAAGTCTACTCCAAGTAATGTTGATAAGCCTTCATCTTTAATTGTATCAAAGATGAATGGATACATTGCAGCCATTGTAGGACTTGGCATTGGTGTACCTATTCTTGATTCTACTGCTTGATTAGGAAAAATTGGAATTATTGATTTCAATATATTTTGTTGTTCAAACCTAAGTGGTATAGCCTTCATTTCCATTGCATCTAAGTAATTTTTTACTTGCATTTTTTTATTTTCTAGTCCCTCTTTAGTGTCTGCAATTAACATTAAATGCATTTGAAAATCAAATGTTTTTGATTGCGATGCAGTAAATTGTTGAATGAAATAATCTAATGAATCCATATCTTGACGATATTTTTCTAACATTGTATTATCTCTTTCATTATCATATCTTGCTCTCAAATCTGCAATTTCTTTATTAAGCATTTTTCTTATTACATCTCCACTTAGTGGTAAATGCTTAATAACCATTTTAACACCAGACATATTCGTGATATTTGCTAAATATCCTGGTCCAACAAATCTTGGATATGATACAACTGTAAGTATTGTGGCATATTTATCACTTATGGTAAAGAAAGAACCACCTTTATCAAATTCCAATCCTTTTGGTGCTAATTGACTTTTTATGTTCATAATGGCATCACCGTTCCAAACTCTGTATTCATTCCCCCATTTAAGAAACTATTTAATACTACCCTCAAATCATCATTAGATGTTTGTGTTGCATCTAATCCTGCATTTGCTAATCCTGTTATTAATGTTCTTAATTTTTTTTGTATTTGTTCACTATTTTTTTCTCTAAATAATATATAATACTCAGTATCTGTAACACTATTTTCGATAAATTCATTTGCTTTATCAACATCTTGCATTATTAATTTTTTTAATATTGGACTAGCAGTTTGATTAAATAAAACTTGTAGTCTTGCTAGATAGTCTGCAATATCAACTGGTTTATCTGTTGATATCAACCAGAATTCAAAATCAATAGTATTATAAAAGTTTTTCAAAGCTATAATTGTATTATCTTGTGATATTTTATCAAGTATAAATATATTTCTTGGAGTAATTTTAACTCCAGTTACTTTTGTACCATTATTTGTAATTATACATCCATCAGTTATGTCTTTTACTGGTATCCAATCTTCTGCATACCTACTATTTTTTTGTGTTGAGGAATCTCTCATAAATACACCAACCCTTCCATACAAATCTTCTTCTTTCAGTATAAAATGATATTATACTTTGTATTGCACATAATGTATTGTGATAATATGGTATTGGTAGTACAAGCAATGCTGAAATTGCTGCAGGCATAATTGCTAAAATTAGCATCAAAAGAGATGAGGTTTTTAGAATTACAAGCAATAATATTGTTATTGCCACTCCAATTCCAAAGATTATTGCATCAATTGGCCTTAAAAAGTTAAACCATAACATACCTTTTTTAGCATTTGCAGGTACTAAATAACTATCTTCATACATTTTGTATCACACTCCTTTTTTCTTTATTTACTTGTATTATATTTATCATTAGCCTTATCTCTAAGAGCTTCTGGTGTGTTATTTTCTGCCACATATCTGGCCTTAAGAGTTTTAAACATATCGAATGCTTTAAATACGCCTTCAAATTCGCTCATTGCTTGTGTGTCATTATTTTCAGCTCTTGTTTTTAATTTATCTAATTCATCTAAATTGAACATTTCTTCTATAAATTCATCATTTATTTCACTACTATCTACTATATAACTGTCATATTGTGGTGTACCTGGTACAAGTCCATGTTTTCTCTTTACATAATCTGCACATACATCGTTAGCAAAATTTTTATCACTCTTTAAAAATTCCGTAATTGTTGCAAAATCATTTTTAACATTTTGTGCATCTTTATCTCCTACAAGGAATGTAAATGCTGCTTGTTTTTCGTAATCCGTAAATTCTTTTTGCGCTTCAAATGCTTCTTTTTGAAGATTATTCATTACTTCTTCTGCTAATTTTTCTTTTTCTTTTCCAGTCTTCTTATTGTAATCTGCGGTAAAATTACTATCTACAATTGATGAATTACTTTGTATCCATGCTAGTGCTTCAGTTTCTGTCTTTCCACTTTTCATCATTTGTTGTTTAAGATTATTCTCATATATTTTTCTTGCGCCCATTCTTAAAGTAGTTTCTCCTTCTGTTGTTGACAATAGCTTTTCAACACTATTGTTTTGGTATGCTGTTGCTGCTTGTTTACTTTTAGCTTCCATTTCGGCGATTCCAATATCTTTTCCAAATGCATTAAGTCTTGTATTCTTTTCTTTTGATTTTCCTTTACCATATTCCAAAACATTTTTTTGCGAATCGGCTGCTTCATTTGCAATTTTTGTTCTTCTTTCTAAAGTTTGACTCTTTGTTTCGAATCCCATTGCCTTCTTATTGGCATCTGCTTTTCTTGCTAAGTAATCTCCAAGTGTATTTGGTTCTTCTTCACCCTTGTTTGCTGCTATTCTCCATTGTTCTAATTTACTATTTTGTGCAGCTTGATTTTTTCTTACTTCGCCAAGATTTTTAAATATATTTCCTTTTTTACTTCCAGTATTAAATCCACGTGCTGCTCCTGATGCAAGTCCTGCAAGTCTACTACCAAATCCTTTTCCACCTGCAGCCCCCATAGCTCCACCTACTAATAGGCCAGCTGTTCCTCCTGCAATAAACCCAGGTGCTCTTTTTGTTTTATCATAAATAAACTTTCCACCTACCATTGCATCTGTTCTTTTCTTCCAACTTAAGCCAAAGTCTCCACTTGCTTTTGTAACGCTCTTTGGTAATAGTTCTTGAATTAAATCTGGTGCTTTTTTAGCAAATGTTAATAATCCTAGAACCAAAAATATTTGTATTAAACCATTATTGGCACTTGATGATATTTCAGATAAAATACTATTTTCTCCTAAAATCATTGATATTAGTGTTATCGAAAAGTTTATTATTGCAATTCTTATAAATAAATCTAAATATGTTGTTGTACATTGCTTAATCCATTTTGAAAACATATTATCTTTTTTAGGTGTTAAGTAGGCCATTATTGGTATTGGAGCAATTATTTGTAAAAATATTAATTGAATATATCTACTACCAATACTAATACAGTACATTAAAATCATCCAAAATACAAATACTCCAACTCCAACTGCCATTAATCCATCAAAATTTACAATATTTGCTTTAATTGTACCAGTTGATGTAGAAATATTTTGTTTATATGTTAAGCATAAATTTCCTGCTAAATTTACAAGTTTTCCGGCATTTGGATTATCATTTGCTACCCCTGATAAATGTCTATAATAATAACCATCTTTGCCTGCATATTCTGAACATGTTGTATATTCTGAAGCGGAAGTATCAATCCCTTCTTCATCATTCATTGAATAAAAATTATTAAATAGGTTTGCTGCCATTAGTCTACCTGCCTTCTTTGCACTTGTAACTTCTGTTCCTGAAGGTGATATAACTTGTGCAATAAGGTTACTTGTTACAACCTCATATTGTATGTCATATGCATATTTAAAAAGAGTCGGTGTTATTGCTAACATTATTACAGATACTAGAATTTTTTTTATTATATTAATTGGAGCCTTTTCTTTATCTGTCATATAATCTGGATTTATTAATATTTCTATTAACCAAAATATAGTTCTAAAAACCATAAATACTCCAATAATTAGGCTTATTTTGTTATATATGTCAGAAAATTTATCAACATATAACATTGAACCCATATCCATGAATAGCTCATATAAGCCTGCAATTCCTGTATATAAAAATTCGCTTATCCATGCTGTAAGTCCTTTCAAACCATTGTTTATCATTTCTAGAACATCATTTAATCCTAACAAAAAGTTCATCAAATCACTCCCTTGTTGATTAATATTAATTAGTACAAAATTGTATAATATAAAATATCATTAACCAACTTTATTTATTTCTAAGTATATTTAAAAACACAAAGTTTTTTATTAATTTTTAAATATAGACATAATAATTCATCATATTGATATTATAGCATAAAATTATTAAATATTAAATATATTTTTTGCTTTTTTTCTTTTTTCTTTTTATAATACAAAAATAGAAAGATTAATTCTTTCTATTTATCTAATCCACATATCTCATAATGAGCATCTACCCAAACATCATTTACAATATTAAATAATAAATTTATTAATGTTGGTACAAAAAATATTACTATCGCTATAATTATTCTTTTTATTACTTTACTTTGTGCTTTTTTCATTTTATCATCTGATTCTGCAAATATTGCTGTTGCAAAATCTACTATTATTAATCCTACTAATAATATTGGTACTGCTATTCTTATGTATGTCATTATCTTATTAATTATCTCTCGTAAATTATCACTAATTAAGCCTTCACATGTAGTTGGTATTGGGTCTACACTTGGTTCTTCTGTACTTCCATTTTTACAATTTGTTTTTAATTCTAATTTATACCAACTACCTGTTGTTAATAAACCACTATCTAACTCATATGAAGTATCTTTTGTTGGTAGCCATTTATAATAATGATGTATACTCCCGCCAAATTTACTTACTGTACCAAAATAGTTATATATATAAGCAGGACATGAATTAGAACTGATATAATTAGAAAAATAATATTTATCTGTAAGTGCACCTCTTTTTCCTTCTAGTTCCTTTTCGCCTTCGGTTGATTTGATGGTTTGAGTAGTTTTTTCATCGCATACACCTTTTGCAAAATCTTCATATCCTCTATTGTCGCATTTCCATTCTACCATTGTTTCACCATTTTTTATGTATAAATTGGCTGTCATTGGCAATGTACCATCAATATATATATATTGACATAAATTTGTATATCCTTGTTTTTCTTCTAACTTATCACAAAATGCATCAGCATATATATCATTACTATTTATAAAGAATAATGTTATAATTAGTGTGATTATTAATATTATTTTCTTTTTCATTTTTTTACCTCATCTAATAAATATAATTATTATTCCATGAGTTTATTATACCATATTTTTTTAAAATATTAAACATAGAATAACAATTTTATTGCAAATAAAAAGAAAAAAGAAACTATATAATACTATAAATTTAGTTTCATTTTTTTCTTGCAAGATATTTTCCCTTTTTCCTTGTTTTTTGTTTTGCTTTTTCATTAAGTCTACTTTTTATATTTAATCCTATTATTGAGCCAAATCCTACTATATAAAAGGCTGCAGTTGGATTTATTGCTAATGATAATACTGCTCCAGTTGAAATTATTACTAATGCTTGTATTCCATACTTTCTAACTTTTTCTATTACTTTTGATTTTAAAGTTTGATTTGCATTATGTACCTCTTCGATTTTCAACAATTTATTATTTTTGTTATCTTCATTTGTTTTTTCATCAGTATTATCTTTATTATCATTATTATTTTCATTATTTTTTTTATTTGTTTCTTTAGTTTCTTCTTTATTATCATTAGATTCATTTATTTTTTTTGTATTTTCTTCTTCAGTTTTATTATTTAAATTATTTTGATTATCTGTTATTTCTTCTATTTTATAATCATATTTTATTCCTTTTTTTATTTCCTCGGCTGGTTCTATGTTCTTAGGTTGTTCATTTGATGATGATGGTAATAAAATCACATTGCTATCTACTATTTTTGAATTATTTTTATCAATATTATTTTTTCCTGCTTTTTCTTCATCTTCTTTATTTTCTATACCTTTTTTTGGATGATTTAATTCTTCTGTTGATGATGGCAATAAAATCACATTACTTTCTACTGATTTTGGCTTATCTTCTACAACATTATTTTTTTCTTCTTCTACTCTATTTTCTATACTTTCTTTTGAAGTATTTAATTCTTCTGTTGATGATGATAATAAAATTACATCATCATTTTTATTATTTTCTTTCTTTTCTTGAACATCTAATTTTTCTTCTTTTATACTAGGATTTTCTTCTATTTTATCTTTATTTATTTCTTTTTCTATTTCTATATATAAAGTAGAAGGAATATTCTTTTTATAATATTCTATTATTTCATTTCTTTTATTTAATTCATATTCATATTGTTCTTTATCATATTTATCATTAATTTTATATTCTTTTAATTTTTCTATTTGTTTTAATTCATTAATAATTATTTTGTAACTGTTTATTATTAATTTATTTTCTTCTAATTTTTCCTCTTCTTTTTCTAAGTAATAATTTATTCTACCTACTTCATAAATATACTCTTTTTCAAGAATATTTCTTTTATTTTCTTCTAATTCTGATAATAATAAATTTAAATGTTTTATTTCTTTTTTGTTTTCTTCAACTAATGTTTCATAATATTTTATATTCATATACACCAATCCCTTTCTGAATTGCCATTTATTCTACCACTACTTTTAAAAAATGTCAAATAAAAAGAAAGATTTCTCTTTCCTTAATATCTAAATATTCCCATAAACTTGTCATTACTAGAGTCACTTGAAATTCCATTAACTATACCAAGTCTTTCAAGTAATGGCGTAAGATGTTCTGCATTGTCTTTTTTTTCATCTAATGGTGGAATATTGTAATAAACTTGTGAACCAGATTCTAATTCAAAACTAGATATATCTTTTCTTTCTAATAGACTTTTATTAAGTACTATTTTTTTACCAATATATTTATCAAATACTTTTCTATCTAGCATAACCATTTTATTTAGTTTGATTGTTGTTGGTTCAATTAGATATATTATATCATTACATATTGTTGTATTACCATAACTATTTAAATCCAATATAATTGCATCTTTATCACTTAATCTATTAAGAACACTATTTAATTCTATCCCATCAACAGATATTAAATCTGGATCTCTTAGAAATATAAAGTCTTTTTTATTGATTTCTATGGCTACTGTATCCATATATTTTGATAATTCATTTTTTATCATATAAGTTAATGTTGTTGCACCCGCTCCTGCAGTTATATTTTTTATACCAAGTATATAACGTGAACGCATTGGATACTCTCTTACACTTAAATTTCTATTATCAAATTTTGGTGGTAATATTTCTTGCTTTGGTTCTTCTTTTACTTCTTCAACCATTGGTTGTTCTACAATACCAACATCTTGATATTTTGCTACATCTCTATATGAATTAGGATTACTATATAAATACATTACTCCTTCAATTGTAGTAGTAAAATTATATATACCAATACTAACTAATTGTGATAAAAATTCTTGATTTACATTATCTGAGTCAAGTAGAAAAATTATCTTTTCTACATTCAATTTCATAGGTATTTTCTTTAAATTATTGATATTTTCATAATCTTTAATTGCAGTAATATCAATAATCATTTTATTATAAAAGTAATTTGAAAATTGACTTAATATTTCATCTACTTCAAATTCACCTTCAAGTTTTTTTGAAATCTCTATTTCTAATGTATTAAGTTGTTGTCTATATTTATTTGAAATAATTACATTCATAAATCCTCCTCCATTAGTATCACTATATATTCACTCTTTCTACTGGTCTTGTTTCACCTTTTATAGTAATTGGAAATTTAATATTAATTATTGGCAATTTAAATATCATATATGTTTCTACAGTATAAATTGCTTTGTTTGAGCATTGTTGGTTTTCCGATTGATCACTTTTATTATATATACAATACCCACGGCTTAAACTATTCGGACTATTAAAGTCATTTAAACATGAGTATGTTATACTACCATCTTTGCCAACTACGCTAGATACATCTGAATAATTTATGTAATAACCTGTTGTAGATAAATATGAATTAATGTCATTATTCATTTGTTCTTTATTACTTCCACAATATCCTTCATATTGTTCAATAATATTAATTATTCTATTTTTTACTCTAAATGCTCTTGCATAATTTAATGCTACGCATATAAATGCTACATATAACATTAAAAATATTAACATTAATTTTATGGAGAAAGCTCCACCAAATGCGTCTCTCATTTTTTATCACCTACTTTATTTTTATGCACATCTTGTTCCATCCCATGTTTGACCATTTGGACAAGTATTTGCACCAGCATTTTCAAATGCACCTCGTATCCAGTTTGTTATTGGACCCCATAATATTGCTAAAATACTTCCAATAACAGCAATTGCTACTATTGTAACCATTGTCATTGATACTTCACCTGTTGCTTCTTTCATACTTTAACCCTCCTTTCTTAGTAAATTAAATTATTTCTTTTTTTATATTTCAAACTTCTCTAAAAACTCATCATTGAGAAAATTGAAATCAATAATAATACCAAACAGCATCCTCCAGTACAAACAAGCATTTTCATTGTTTCTTTTTCCATTTTATCTAATCTTGCTTTGTACTTTTCTTCTCTTGCTTTGGCTTGCAATGATGAAACAGATTTTGAAAAGGAAGTTAATTGTTCATGTTTCTTTTCTTGTTCTCCTAAACCTAATCTATATAATAATCTCATCATTCTCATTGAATCACGGACAGGGTATTCTTTTGCAAAATCCATATATGGATCTACGCTAGAATCTCCTGCTTCTATTTTATCTATTAACCTTCTTAATCCTGGTTTAAATACTTCCGGTGCATCTTCTATACTTTTTGCTAATGCAACTGGAACAGTATAGTGATGAATTAAAATTTCTAGTCCTTTTAAGTAATATGGTAACAAGGAGTCTATTTGATTTAAATGTGCTTTTCTATGATTATTTAAACTCCAATATTGATTCTTAAATACCATATATGCTACAACTATACATATTATTAATGTTATAAAGCCGAATTTCCCAGTTAAAGTTGAAATAAATAATGCTACCAAAAATGCAATACCTGCTTTTTTTACACGTTTCATAAATACTTCATTAGGGTCATAAACTAAGTCACCATATTTAGCTATTAATAGAAAATCGTAATCACTTTCTTTAAAGTATTGTATAAATATATTGTTATCACCAAATGCATCTTTTACAGATACAAGTTTGTTATAGATAACCATAAATATAATTAATGCTATTACTAATATTAATTCTGGATACATTATTCTGCACCTACATTCTCGTTATAATATTTTTCTCCTTTTAGAAGAAAGTAACTATTTACTATTACAATAGTATGTACTATTATTCTAACATAAAGTTTGTCTAACATCAAGATATACGATTCAACTGAAAGTAAAAATTGTATTAAAATTATCATTAGATATAAAACAACACCATATGTTAGAAATTGTCTATGGAAATTGGCTCTATCCATTCTATCGCGATATACACCTTCAACTAATACATCTATGTCTGTTAACATATTATCAAATGTTTCGGCTGTATCCTTTGCACCTTCTTTTGTTACTTGTAAGAATAATTGATGCATATTTTTTACCATGTAATATGGATATTTAGCATTCATATATTTTATTGAATCATTTATATCTCCATTTTCATAAGATAAAGCAATCATTGTTTTTACGTCAGATAAAACTGGGTCATCTAATACTCCAGAACTTACTACTCCTTCTAACGATTTAACAAATGCTCCTGTTGTTGCAAATTCCATTATAGTGTTGGTTGTGTATACCTGTACTTGTTCAAATATAAATTCACTATATTGTCTTTTGCTTCTTAAATATGTAATATACGGAATGAAAGCAATAGCTATTATTATGTATATAATACAAATAAGCAAATTGTAAAAATAAAGATATCCAACTCCACCAGCAATTCCTGTAAACATTATAATTTGCATAAAATATTGTCGTGGAGTATAGTCTAATCCTAACTCTTTAATTTTTTTTCTCATCTCTTTATAAGAATATGGTGCGTACTTATCATAAGCAGAATTAACTTGCTCATTTATAAAACTATATACACTATTTCCTCTTCTAGTCCTATACATTACTATAAATACAAATATTAATGCAACTAAAATTATTTCAATTGCCACAATATCACCTACTTTCTTTATTGTGAAATATTTCCATTTATTTGAGTTGGTATGTTTTGAAATGTAACTGGTGGTTGTGTATTAGGCATAGAATTTGTTATTTGAGTTACATTTGGCATAACCATCCTTGGTGTTGGGTTTTGCTGATAATTAACCTGTTGTTTAACTGCTGGTGTTACATTTTGCATATTATTAATTTGTTGATTAAATATAGTGCTATTATTGTTTAAATTATCATTCGGTTCTTTAAATTCTTCTTTTACAAGAATATCTTTTGGCATTATTACGCCTTGACTTTCTAGATAACCAATTAAGTATTCTGTTGGATTTCTCAATGTAACTTTTCCATCTGGCGTTTTCTTGTATAAAACATTACTTTTAGGTTCATTATCTTTGGATACATAAAACTCAGTTACTTCCGCAACCTCTCTATGGAATTTTTGATATTTTTGACTATAATATCCTTTAATATGCACTCCTAATTGTACATATCTATGTATACTTCTTAAAAATTGTTCCAAGTCAACATTTGATTCAAGCAAACTATATAAACGACTTGGTATAGATTCAGCCTTATCAGCATGTATTGTTGATAAAATATTATGACCTGATGAAATTGAATTTCTTACTGCCATAACCGCTTCTGCACTTCTGACTTCGGAAAGCAATATCCACCTGGGGTTTTGTCTCATACAAGTAACCAATACATCAGAATAACTGGCAATATTATTAGTTTTCATAGCTACAATATCTCTTTGTGGAAATATTTTATCTAAGTGTAGTTCCAATGTATCTTCTATTGTTATAATTTTTTCATTTTCTTTTGTATGTGCTGCTAAATATTTTATGAATTCTGTTTTACCTGAACCTGTTTCACCACTAACTAGAATATTGCAGTGTCCTTCAACACATTTTAATAAAAAGTCATGAATATCAAGTCTAATATAGTCTTCTTCAATTATCTTTTCTTTTTGTAACCTTATTTTGGCAGGAGTTTTACGAATTAACACTGCAATACCATTCCTTGCTATTGAATCATGGACAAAGTTCATACGTAATTCTGCACTTTCAGCATCTAGAAATGGATTAGCCATATTAAATGACTTACCCATAGTATTAGAACACTGAAAGGCTATTTTTTCCATTAATGCATTATCTATTCCAGTATTTTCGATTCTGTATACTCCCTTAGATAATGTTTTTAACCAGACTTGTCCATTATTACTATAAGATATATCTGTTATATCGTCGTTCTCCAATAATGGTTGTAGTGGACCAAAGTCAACTTGACTGAATTGTGTGTCCATACATTCACCTCTTTATTGATTATTTTCATCATTTTTATTTTGATTATTAATTGCATCTTCAATTGTTGGTAAATCTGTTACGTCAACTAATTCTGTTCTATCAGTAATAAACTTAGTAATATCTGCACTATTTAACATTACTTCTGCTTCTTCGCTTACTTCTTCTGTGTTAGGTACTAAAAGTAATTCTACACTATATTTATTTTGCAAATACAAAGCTTTTCTTATTAGTAAGTGTTGTTCTTCTTTTACAGCAAATAGCATATATGATGGTGTTCTTTTTTCTTCAGTGTTTTCAAACACATGTTGTCCACTTGAATCTTTTACTGCAAGTATTTCTATGTTACTTAAGAACTTACCAAACATGATAGTATCTTTATTTTCTTCACTTTCACTAGCAGGCAAAATTGCTTTAAAATAAATATTTATGTAATCTTTTGGCATCATTGAGTTTGCATATGTAGTTGACATATTAACAGGATAATTTATTACTGTTGATCCTTTTGGTACATTGTACATATAGGAATCAGGTAAATATTTTTGTTCTGTTAATAAATCTTTATAAAATATACTTCCTTGTGCAATCATTGTATTGTAATTAGAATATTTTCCAACAACTTCTTCTTTTGTTCTATAATATTCTCCAACTTTGATAAATGCCTGTGGAACAGACATTGTCCCAACCATATCTGATGTTATTAATGTTTTAGGTTGTATTGTTTGTAGTGCATATGGAACTGTTGATAATTTTATTTGTGAATTAATTGTTCTATTATATCCAACAACCAAAATCACTATACAAAGTATTACACCTAAAATGGTAACTGTATTTTTATTACCCATGAATTTTTTTATTGACGCTGATAAATTATTCATTATTTTCCTCCTTTTTATTTATTGAATTCTAATATAGCATCTAAATCACTATATACATTATAATCATTTGTATTTTTATATATAGTCTTTTTGCCTAAATCACTCGTTATTTCAACGCTAACCTTTGGTGGAGATTCAATTATATTTGAAATTTTTATCTCATATGAATTAGCATTAACATTTGTTGATGCTGCAAATCTTCTGAAAAAACTTTCTGCAAATTTTTCTTTAACAATTTTTAAATTACCAGTTTTTCTATAATATGCAACATCAATTGAATCAATCATTGAAGCCTCCGTAACTTCTTTTAAAAGATAATATTCTTCATCACTATTTACTGTTAATTGAATAAATAATACTATTATAACTAAACCTACTAATCCAAACATTATCATACCAACATTATAAAATGACCATTTCATATTTTACCAACACTCCGTTCCATCAGCAATTGAATCAGAATTATCAGAAGATACTCCATCAATTGATGTAAATGATTTACGATTACATTCACCAAGTTTATTGTAAACCGTATTTGAACTACGAGTAACTCCCAAACTATCTAATATTGTACTTTTTCCACTATTATTAATAGTATTAAAAGTCGCATAATTTTTATTATTTTCATTTATATTTTTAATATTTATAATATTAGCTGTATCTAATTTAGCCGAATATTCAACTTTATCTCTTTTCATAAGTAGATCATATTGACCAGTTCTTGATGCATTTTCAGTATTTTTTAAAATTACCCAATTTGATGCAGGACTTCTACCAGGAAATACAGTAGTTTGTGGATCTGTTAGCAAATCAACAGGTCTATATACAAATTTGTATTTACCAGTTGTTTTATCATATAGTTTTTGTTTAACAGTTACTCCACACATTCCATCAAGTGTTGTTGTTGTCATTGTACTTATATTTCCAGAAGTTATTCTAAAATTGAATGTTTCATCTGGATCTTTTAGTGGTATATAGTATTTATTGCCGCCTTCAACTTCATCTTCTGTACAACTGCTTCCTGTAACATATCTCACTTTACCAGTCTTTCTATTTATACAAGCAAGATTAATTGAGGTATTCATACCATTGCCTGTTCCCATAGAACCAGAAGATACAACCTTACTATTACCAGAAGTAGAGACAGCTACACCTTGCTCGGCAACATTATTACTAAGATCATACATGCTTTTATCCTTTTCATCATTACTTTGCCTTGCATGAATATGAATTGGTTGTGGTGAACTTCCTCCACCGCCTACTGCTGCTGCTGCTGCTCTTGCTCGTCTTTCAGCTTCTGCTTGGTCAGCACCACTTGGAGAAACTGCAACACATGTTGCAAGATATGTTTTAGTTCTTTCTTCACAAACATCTCTTTTTAATTCTGGGTCCCATACGTACTCGCAATAAGTATGAGTACATTTAAATGAGCCGCCATTACCACCGCTTAATGTATCTCCATCATTACACTTTGGAACTGTTTCGGTTGTTGTAACGCAAACACTACCTATTGATGAACTTGTACTTGAATTATGACTAATATTAACACCTACTCCACCACCAGCATAAATAGTTTGAGGAACAATGCTAACAGAAACAGTTATTACCTCAGTAGTTGTAACAGTTACAGACCATTTTATCGATGGATGACCACCGCAGTGTAAACTTTGTGGCTGTTTTGCAGCAAAATTACCATCTTTACATTCTTGAGTAGTGTTTGTATGAGTACCACCGCAAGTTGTCATGGAGCCGCCGCCTCCACCGCCGCCTCCGCTGCTACCGCACTCGCAATTCTCTTTCTTTTTTTCTTCTTCTTTATCATCAATTTGGCAAGGAGCAGTCCAAGTTTTTATAATGGTCTGTGCACTATACTTATATGTTTGACCATCTCTATTTGTCATTGCAGTTCCAGTATCATAATCATAGTCTCTCGTAATTTCATCTTGAACTTTACCGGTATCAGGATTAACTCCATTTTGTTTTATATCTACATTATCAGCCTTTATTGTGTTATTAACAAATTGTTCACATCCCGCCGTAATGTCTCCGCCACCTAAATCAGTAATCATATCTTTTAAACCAGGAACAACAGTTGAACCAGTTTCGTATGAACCATTATTTATATGCTGGTTACCGCAAGTTATAGAGCCATCAGGTTCTGAGACGCAGTTATCACTATATGATGGTGAAGATCTATACCCTAAATTATTAACATAATTTACACAATCTGCAGTAGTCATATCTCTTACTTCAAAAGATACATTTGAACCATTCGCTGATGTTCCAGTGCCATCAGTCCAACTTGTATTATTAGTTGTTGTACCTAAACCAGTATGGCTTACATCAAATGCTTCATTATAGAAAAATACTGCTTGATATGTACACATTCCTGTTCCAGCATTTGCTTTCTCAACATTAATAGTTATAAGTGATATTAACAAAACAGCAATAGAAACTGGAATTATTATTTTTTTCTTTTTCATATTTCCTCCTACTCCAATGTATATTTTTTCTTTCTAACTACTATATATACTGTCACTGATACAATTAACACAATTATACCAATTATATATAAATAATAATTTTTTAAAAATTCTACAGTTTTATTAAAAAACATTGATATTTTACTTTCTTTTTTTATTTCTTCTTCTTGTTCTTTTGCCTCTTTATATTCTTTTATTTTTTTTTGAAAAATACTCTCATTTAATTGATATTTATAATCTTCCATACATACATCCAAATCTGTTATACCATTACATTCTTCTCTTTGGGAATATTTATTAAAAACTGGAATATTCAAAGTTTTTGTTAGCAATAAAGTGTTACACGTATTAGAATATATACTTACTCTCTTTATTCCTGATTCAATGTTTTTTATTATAATATTGCCTTGGTTATCATTAGTATATTCTTCATTTATTTTTAACTCTTTACTTCTTATACTTGTATATTCTTCTAAACCAGTTACTATTATCTTATATATTCCCTTTTCTTTCTCACCATTTGCATTTACATAATCATTATCCATTTCATATGTAATACTTACTTTTGAGGCATTTTCTTTTAATTTATCTATCCAATCATCATCACACATTGTTGCATTTACAGATACATTATTAATTAATAGTACTATTATAATAAATAATACTTTTCTTATTTCTTTCATCATACCTCCTCTATTCTATATATAATCATATCATTTTTTTTAACAAAAATAAAGTATTTTTTTGATTTTTTTAGCAAAAAGTGGTACTATTTATATAGAGGTTTTAATTATGAAGAAAAAAAATATATTTTTAATTATTTGTACCATTACTTTAATATCTTTAATTTTATTAATTGTTTTATATAATTATTTTAATAGATCAAGATTATATGAATTAGATGTTAATACCGTTATTGAAAAGATTAATAATAAAGATAGTTTTATATTATGTATTAGTGCTACTTATTGTGAACATTGTAAAGAATATAAACCAAAACTTGAAGATATTAGCCAGAAATACGAATTAGATATATATTATATTGATTTTGATAAATATTCTGAAAATGAACAACAATTGTTCAGGAACTATATTTCGTTTGATGGTAGTACTCCAGTTACTCTATTTATTAAAAATGGGGAAGAAGAAACTACTGTTAATAGGATTAATGGTAATGTAAGTAAAGATAAAATTATTAGTAAGTTTAAAAGTAATGGTTTTATAAAATAAAATATAGAGTTTTAGTCTCTATATTTTTTCTATTAGTAATTTCATTACTATAAAGTTAATTAACATGGTAAATGGAGTTATTATTATTTTTACTACAATAT
>CDYU01053322.1_pt1 | contig 28647 bp, 27 predicted proteins | sample 480701 | NCBI WGS metagenome assembly CDYU01 (sample SAMEA3182105, study PRJEB8094) | gut metagenome | biome: human; feature: gut; material: Stool; isolation source: human stools | place: Canada | collected 2013-02-26 | reverse complement strand
GTCAAGAAGGGCGGCGTCATGGCCTCCAACCATGTGGGCGGCCTGTCCGGTGCCTTCATCCCCGTCAGCGAGGACGACGGCATGATCCACGCCGCCGAGTGCGGCTGCCTGACCATTGAGAAGCTCGAAGCCATGACCGCCGTCTGCTCGGTGGGCATCGATATGGTCATCATCCCCGGCGACACCACCCCCGCCGTCATCAGCGCCCTCATCGCGGACGAAGCTGCCATCGGCATGGTCAACAGCAAGACCACCGCCGTCCGCGTCATCCCGGCCATCGGCCGCAAAGCGGGCGAGATCCTCGACTTCGGCGGTCTGCTGGGCTACGGCCCCATCATGCCCGTCAACCAGCGCGACCCCTCCGTCTTCATCAACCGCGGCGGCCGTCTGCCCGCGCCGATGCAGTCGCTGAAGAACTGATCGCACGATCTTCATGATACAAAGCACACCCCTTCGCCAAGCTGTTGGCGAAGGGGTGTTGTTATAGGATCGATGGTCGGCGCCACAACCTCTGCCACGGTCTTGCTGTGGTCAGCGCATTTCGTAGATGTTACCGCAGTATCCCATAGGTTTTCTCCGCCACCGGCTCGCACCACTCGTTAGAGGTGCCTTCGCCGGGCACTTCCACTGCCAGATGAGAGAACCAGCAATTGGGTGCAGCACCGTGCCAGTGCTTGACCTCCGGGGGAATGTTCACCACATCGCCCGGATGCAGCTCCTGCGGCGCTTTGCCCCATTCCTGATAGTAGCCCCGGCCTGCCACGCAGACAAGGATCTGCCCACCGCCCTTTGCGGCATGGTGGATGTGCCAGTTGTTCCGGCAGCCCGGCTCAAAGGTGACGTTGTAAATGCCAACCTGTGCGGTGGACAGGGGTGCCAGATAGCTTTTTCCGCTGAAATATGGTGCAAAACCGTCGTTGGATGCACCGATGGGGAACACCATTTCACTCTGGTGCTTTGCCTTGGCATCCTCTGCAGCGTCCTCTGCCCAGACTTCCTTGGCCATGCGGAAAGCCGCCCACGCCTTGGGCCAACCTACATAAAACGCCGCATGGGTCAGGATCTCTGCAATCTCAGTCCGGGTAATACCGTTGTTTTTCGCTGCCGTCAGGTGATACCGAAACGAGGAGTCCGTCAGTCCCTGCGCCATCAGTGCCACCACCGTCACAAGGCTGCGGTCCCGGAGGGAGAGTTTATCCTCTCGGCTCCACACCTGCCCGAATAGTACCTCATCGTTAAGTTCCGCAAATTTGGGTGCAAATTCGCCCAGAGCATCCCGCCCTGCTGTCTGTTTCACTGCCATTATACGTTCCTCCCCATCTCGTAAGCCTGTGCCATGGCAGAGGTGTTTCGCACCGCACCCGGCTCGTAAACGCCACATGCTACAAGGACTCCCTTTTCCACGGCACCTTCCACACAGTCTGCATAGCCCCGGAAGCAGGTCAGCGTAGTGTCCGCAGAGGCTTTTTCCTCGTCTGCCATATCATCCTTGTGGACGCAGGCTCCACCGTGGGTGCTGCAGTAGTAGCAGCCGGAACAGGGAGCCACCTTTTTCTCAGCGACCCGGATCTTTTCTGCTTTGTGCCCGGCATCCTGCGCTCCACGCAGAAATTCATCGCATAGAATATCAGAGTTGCCGCCCTTCCGGGGACTGCCAGACAAAATCAATACCTTCTTGCTCATAGGAACCTCCTTGACAGCAGAGTGCATCCGCATTATGATGTTGATAAAGTTTGATTTTATCATACAACTTAAAGCGCACTTTAAGTCAAGGGCTTTTTGAAAAAACGGAGGTTTCAGATGATCTATACCGTAGGCGAAATGGCGCAAAAGCTGGGCGTACCTGTCTCCACCCTGCGCTACTACGACAAAGAAGGGTTACTTCCCTTTGTGGAGCGTTCCTCCGGCGGCATTCGGATGTTTCGGGAAAACGACTTCGAGTGGCTGCAGGTCATCCGCTGCATGAAAAAAGCCGGAATGTCCATCAAAGATATCCGGCAGTATATCGAACTTGCCATGCAGGGAGACGACACCATTGACACCCGGCTGGAAATGTTCCGGCATCAGCGGGAGGTGCTCACCCAGCAGATCCAGCAGTTACAGCACACGCTGGAGACCGTGGAGTATAAATGCTGGTTCTATGAAGCCGCCAAAGCCGCTGGGACAGTGGATGTCCCCGGTGCGATGACCGATGCGGATGTGCCGGAGCAGTTCCGTGCCATCCGGCAGGAGCTGCGGGGACAGAAGATGCCGAATATCGAAAAATGAAAAAAATCCGAACCCTTCTCCTCTCGAGAAAAGGTTCGGATTTTCTATTTTAGCGGCAGTCCTCTTGGTAGACATTCCTAAATTTCTAGGAACCTCGCACTAGCAAAAGCCCCACTGGGGCTTTTGTTGCCCCGCCTGTGGCGTGGCCGTGCTGTTCAAGTCCCCTTATCCGCACAATAAAGAGTTTTTAAAAGGGCTATTGTAAAGCGGCAGTCCTCTTGGTAGACATTCCTAAATCTCTAGGAACCGCGCACTAACAAAAGCCCCACTGGGGCTTTTGTTGCCCCGCCTGCGGCGTGGCCGTGCTGTTCAAGTCCTCTTATCCGCACAAAAAAACACAGCACACAAAGTGTGCTGTGTTTTCAGTGCGGATAAGAGGACTTGAACCTCCACCGAGTTGCCCCGATTAGAACCTGAATCTAACGCGTCTGCCAATTCCGCCATATCCGCATATTTTGTTTTTGTTCGTGAGCCGTGTCGCTCGGAACGATAGTAATTATACCATGGGATTCGGAAATGTCAAGCGGATTTTTCAAATTTTTCTGACAAAAATTCCGGGCAAATTTTTGCGCCGAAATGTGGACGATGGGGCGAAATTTTCGTCAGAATATGATACAATAAAAGCCAAGCTGTCCGGGGCTGAGTGTCCCACAGCGAAATACGATGGAATGAGGGAACCACACATGTTCAACTTTCTGATCTTTGTCCTCGGTGCGGCGCTCATGTTCGGCATGGGGCTGCGCAGTGTGCTTGCGCGGCGGAAGCTGTGCCAAAAGGGCGAAAAGGTCACCGCCCGCGTCGCCGGGACGGTGCAGGGCCGGGACGGCCAAGCTTACGTGCTGGAGTTCGAGACTGCCGGCGGCAGCCACCGGCTCCACTATCCCAAAGCCGCCAAGGGCAAAGGTTTCGACACCGGGGCAGACGTTACCTTATACTATGACCCGGAAAACCTCGAAAAGATGTACGTCGAGGGCGACCGCGCGGTGCTGGGTGCCGAGGTGCTTTACTTCGTGCTGGCCGTCGTGCTGCTGCTTCTGATGGCTGGCTTTATGCGGTAAGGAGGGTCTGCGATGAAACTGGAACATTTTGGAATGGCTGAACCGGGCGACTGCCGGGTGGTCTTTTCGGCCAGCGCCGCCGAGCTGGAAGCAGCGGTACAGGCCGAAAAAGCGGCCCCCGACGCCCCAGCAGACGAGGAAGAGCTGTTGACCAACGCTGTCAACCGGGCGATTCTGGAGGGCTTTTCGCCCCTGTTCGCGCAGTTGATGGAGGAACACCATCTCACCCCGGTGACCGATCCGGATTTTGAGCTGCTGGCCGTCAACCGGGCCGAGGGGTTCCGGGCGGGGGCGGAGTTTTTCTGTCTGCCGCCGCTGGAGCTGGGCCGGTACACCGGCTTTGTCCAGCCCATTCAGCCCCGGCCCATCCGGAAGCTGACGCTGGAATTGGAGATCAACCGCCACCACGGCGACGAGGACCGCGCCGCTGACGAGGCGGGCAAGCTTGCCCTGCGGCGGCGGGTGGCGCAGGAGATCTACAGGACCCGCTGCGCACAGGCCGAGACGCTGGCAGAGCGGGAGCTGGTCTACCAACTGGGCGGCGAGGTGAAAGGCACCCTGCCCAAGCAGCTGGTGGCGGGCAACTACTTCGCCGAGCAGCGGGAGTTCAACCTGCGGCTTCAGGCCAACAACGTCAACTTCGACCAATACTTAAAGGTGCGGAACCAGACGGTCGAGCAGTTCCGCGCCGAGCTCCACGCCGGGGCCGAGCAGAAGCTGCGGGGCCGTCTGGGGCTGCTGCTGGTGGCCGAAAAGGAACAGCTCTGGCCCACCGAGGCCGAGGTGGACGCGGCGCTTGCGGGCTGGAAGGGCGAACACACCTTCCCCTCCAACGACCGGCGGAAACTGCGGCAGGGCATCGCCAGCCAGCGGGCTGCCGCCTTTGTCCGTGCCCACTCCACCCTGACCCCGCCCCCCGCGGAGCCGGAGATCATCGAGGCAGCAGAGTGATCGCTCCTCCGCTCCATCAGGTCCCAACAAACAAACAAAAATGGGATGCTCGCAGCTTGCGAACATCCCATTTTGTTTGCGTTTGGCTCAGGTCTCCACGCCCTCGAACTGGCTGTTGTAGAGCTTGGCGTAGAAGCCGCCCTGCGCCAGCAGTTCGTCGTGATCGCCCTGCTCGACGATGCGGCCGTCCTTCATAACGAGGATGACGTCGGCCTCGCGGATGGTGGACAGGCGGTGGGCCACGATGAAGCTCGTGCGGCCCTGCATCATCCGGGCAAAGGCCGCTTGGATGCGCACTTCCGTGCGGGTATCGATGGAGGAAGTTGCCTCGTCCAAGATCAGCATCGGGGGCAGACAGAGCATGACGCGGGCAATGCAGAGCAGCTGCTTCTGGCCCTGACTGATGTTGCCGCCGTCCTCAGCAATGACCGTGTCGTAGCCGTTGGGCAGACGGCGGATGAAGCTGTCGGCATGGGCTGCCTTGGCCGCTGCAAGGATCTCCTCGTCGGTGGCGTCCGGCTTGCCGTAGGCGATGTTCTCGCGGACGGTGCCGGCGCGCAGCCATGTCTCCTGCAGCACCATGCCGTAGCTGCCCCGCAGCGAAGCGCGGGTGACGTTCCGGATGTCCTCACCCGCCACTTTGATGGAGCCGCCGTTGACATCATAGAACCGCATGAGCAGATTGATGAGGGTGGTCTTGCCGCAGCCGGTGGGGCCGACGATGGCGATGCGCTGGCCGGGCTTGACGTCCAGATTCAGCCCCTCGATGAGGGGGCGGTCCGGCAGGTAGCGGAAGGAGACATCCTTCAGCTCCACATGGCCGTCCGTCTGCAGCGCCTTGGCGTTCTCGGCTTCGGGGATCTGGTCCTCGGCGTCCAGCAGCTCAAAGACGCGGGCCGCACAGGCCAGTGCGTTCTGCAGCTCGGTGACGACGCCGGAGATCTCGTTGAAGGGCTTGGTGTACTGGTTGGCATAGTTGAGGAAGATGCTCAACTGGCCGATGGTGATGCCGCCCGCCACAGCATAGACAGCGCCCACGAGGCCGACGCCCGCGTAGACGATGTTGTTGACGAAGCGGGTGGCGGGGTTGGTCATGCTGGAGAAGAAGATGGCTTTCAGGCTCACCTCCTGCAGCCGTCCGTTCACCTCGTCAAAGGCGTCGAGGCTCTCGGCTTCGTGGCCGAAGGCCTGAACGACCTTCTGGCCTTCGATCATCTCGTTGACCAGCGCGGTCTGCTCGCCGCGCACGGAGCTCTGCCCCTGAAAATACTTGTAGCTGCGCTTGGCAAGGAAGCTGGCCACCACAAGGCTCAGCGGAGTGATACAGACCACCACCAAGGTGATGGGCACATTCTCTTTCAGCATGAACAGCAGGGTGCCGAAAATGGTCAGCAGACCGGAGAACATCTGGGTAAAGCCCATCAGCAGACCGTCCGCGAAGGTGTCCACATCGGCGACCATCCGGCTGACGATGTCGCCGGAGGGGTGGCTGTCGAGGTAGGAAAGCGGCAGGGTCTGGATCTTGCGCAGCGCGGCGTTGCGCAGGTCGCGGCTGACGGAGAAGGTGATGCGGTTGTTGCAGACGCTGAGCAGCCACTGCGCAAAGGCGGCGATGACGGCCACCACGACGATCTGCACAACGATGCGCATCACACCGGCAAAATCGACGGTGCCCTTGCCCAGCATCAGGTCAATGGCGCTGCCGCAGAGGATGGGGATATACAATTGGGCAGCCACGCTGACGGCAGCCACGATCAGGCTGCACACCACGAAAAAGCTGTAGGGGCGGATCTTTTCAAGGACCCGGCGGAGCGTTGCCTTGCGCTGTTCGGGGGTCAGCCTGCTTTTCGCTTTTGCACTCATTTCTGCGCATCCCCTTTCTTGAACTGGCTGGCGTAGATCTCTTCGTAGACCGGGCAGCTTGCCAGCAGCTCGGCGTGCTTGCCGAGGCCCACGAGCTTGCCGTCGTCCAGCACGAGGATCTGGTCGGCGTGCTGGAGGCTGGCGGCGCGCTGGCTGACGATGAAGACGGTCAGGCTGCCGGGCAGCGCGGCCAGCGCCTTGCGCAGGGCCGCATCGGTGGCATAGTCCAGCGCGCTGGCGCTGTCGTCGAGGATCAGGATATCGGGCTTGCCCACCAGTGCGCGGGCAATGGTCAGGCGCTGCTTCTGGCCGCCGGACAGGTTCCGGCCCCCCTGCTCCACCGGCTCGTCAAGGCCGAGGGGCTTCGCTTTGACGAATTCTGCGGCCTGAGCCGTTTCCAGTGCGGCCCACAGGTCGGCGTCGGAGGCGTTCTTGTTGCCCCAGAGCAGGTTCGAGCGGATGGTGCCGCCGAAGAGCTGGGCCTTCTGCATGACGACGTTCACTCTGCCGCGCAAAGTCTCGCGGGGGTAATCTTTGACCGGGCGGCCGAGGATCTCGACGGTGCCCTCGGTGGCGTCATAGAAGCGGGGGATCAGGCTGATGAGGCTGGATTTGCCGCTGCCCGTGCCGCCGATGACGCCGATGGTCTGGCCGCGCTTGGCGGTGAAGCTGATGTCGGAGAGGCTGGGTGCACCGGCCCCGGCGTAGGTCAGGCTGACATGGTCGAAACGGACGGCGTCGTCTGCCTTGTCGGCGTCCACGACGCTCTGGAGCTGGGTGGGGAACTCCATGCCCGGCTCGGTGTCCAGCACAGCCTGAACGCGGCTGGCACAGGCCAGCGCCTTGCTCACCTGAACGATGAGGTTGGCCAGCTTGACCAGCTCCACGAGGATCTGGTTCATGTAGTTGACCAGCGCAATGACATCGCCGGAGGCCATGCCGCCGATGTTGATCTCGATGCTGCCCACATAGAGCAGCGCCACGATGGCGAGGTTGATGATCACATAGGTCAGCGGACTCATCAGGGAGGAGATATGGCCCACATGGAGCTGCATCTTGGTCAGCAGATCGTTGGCCGACTCAAAGCGGTCGATCTCGCTCTTTTCCTTATCGAAAGCGCGGACGACGCGCACGCCGGTCAGGTTCTCGCGGGTCAGGCCCAGCACCCGGTCCAGCCGGGTCTGAGCGGTCTTATACAGCGGGTTCGTGATGACCATGACGCCGAAGACCACGATGCTCAGCAGCGGGATGGCGACCACGAAGATCCATGCGGCCCGCACATTGACGGTGAACGCCATGATCATGGCGCCGAACACCACGAAGGGGCTGCGCAGGAACAGGCGGAGGAAGAGGTTCAGGCCGCTCTGCACCTGATTGATATCGCTGGTCATGCGGGTGATGAGGGTGCTGGTGCCGAGGGTATCCATCTCGGTGAAGCCAAGCTTCTGGATATGCTCGAACAGGCTGTGGCGCAGCGAGGTGGAGTAGCCCACCGCCGCCTTGGCCGAGAAGTACTGGGCCGTCAGGCTGCACGCCAGACCGACCATAGCCAACAGCAGGAGGATGCCGCACCGCACAAGGATATAATGCAGGTCGTGTGCCGCAATGCCGACGTTGACGATGTCTGCCATGACCAGAGGAACAAACAGATCGAACGTGGCTTCCAGCATTTTGAACAGCGGCGCAAGCACGGCTTCGCGCTTATAGCCGTTCAAATGGGTAAGCATTTTGTTCAAGGCGAAAATCTCCTTTTCAATTATAACAGGTATAAACTTTACAACAGCTTATTATAGCGCAGTTGGGCTTAGAAAGCTATTGTTTTGGCAAAATATTGCAACTGCATGGGCCGCCTCTCCGGGATCACTCCGCCCATTGTGAAAATTGGGAAATCCTGCTATAATAATCTATTATGACGAAAAAGAAGGGTGAAGCAGATGGCATATGAGAAAGGCGCACGGCGGTTCCGCCCGGTGGGAAGCCGGAAGAAAAAGACCGCCCCGAAATACGGTCCCACCGGCACCGGCTGCCCGGTGGTGGAAGAGGCTGTGGCGCGGCTCTACCGCGATCAGAGCGAGGCGCATTTCTGGGATCTGATGAACGCCCTGAACTATGCGCTGGAGCTGAAAACACGGGTGCTGGTGCCGCTGGATGCCGCCACCGACCCCCAGAGCGGTGCGGCCCCGTGGGCGGCGCTCCCCATCCCGGAGGAAAAGGCGGAAGACCTGCCCCCGTGGCTTCTCCACACCCGGCGGGAGCGCACCTACCTGCCGCTGTTCACCTCGGTGAAGACGGCGGAGGCCGAGCGCACCACTGCCACCCGCCCCATGGCCGAGCGCGGGATGCGGGAAGCCATGGCATACGCCCTGAACACCGAAGGGCTGGACGGCGTGGTCATCGACCCGTGGACGAATTCCGCCACGCTGGACAATTCCATCCTGAAGGGGCTGCTCCACGCGGCGCGGGGGGACCTCGACGCCCCCGGCGCAGATGAGCTGGACTGCGGCTACGAGGCTGCCTGCCACGGCTGGTGGGATGAGGCCGTTCACTATTACAAGCGTGCCGCCGACGAGGGCAACACCGAGGCGCTGGCTCTGCTGGCGGACTGCATCTATCAGGGCCGCGGCATCCGCCGCAGCAAGACGGAGGCCCGCAAGCTCTGGAAAAAGGCGGCCGCTGCCGGGGAGGTTCAGGCCATGATCGCCCTCGGCGACGATGCACTGGCCTCCGACAAGGAGCTGGCTGTGGCCCTGCAATACTACCGCCGTGCCCAGAGTGCGGGCCGCGGCACGCCGGATGTAGCCTATACGCCCCAGATCCGGCTCCGCATCGCCCAGACCGAGACCCGCTTCGTCTCCCGGCGGAAAGCCCTCGCCGAACTGGCTGAGGCCGAACAGGGCTTCCGGGTCCAGCTAGAACAGGCGGCCCCGGACGCGCAGCTCTGGCTCGACGAGACCCAGAAACTCATCGAAGAGCTGGTGGCCGAGGCAAATCAGCCCCGCTGATCGGGCAAAACACAGTTTCTTTACATTTGTTCTACGGAATCGTCATAGGAAACCGGTAAGATATTCTTGGAAAAAAATCACGCCGCAAGAAAAGAGGACAAAGCAGTATGAGCAAAGTGATCGGAATCGACCTTGGAACGACCAACTCCTGCGTGGCGGTGGTCGAGGGCGGCAAGCCCGTCGTCATCGCCAACGCAGAGGGCGAGCGCACCACCCCCAGCGTGGTGGCCTTTACCAAGGACGGCGAGCGTCTGGTGGGCGGCGCAGCCAAGCGCCAGCTTGCGACCAACTCCGGCCGCACCATCTCCAGCATCAAGCGCCACATGGGTTCCGATTACCGGGTCCGCATTGACGGCAAGGATCTGACCCCGCAGGAGATCAGCGCCATGATCCTGACCAAGATCCGCCGCGACGCCGAGAGCTACCTCGGCGAGCCGGTGACCGAGGCCGTCATCACGGTGCCCGCTTACTTCGACGACAGCCAGCGCAAGGCCACGCAGGACGCGGGCCGTATCGCGGGGCTGAACGTCCTGCGCATCATCAACGAGCCGACCGCAGCAGCGGTGGCCTACGGCCTTGACAACGAGGCCCCCCAGAAGATCCTTGTCTACGACCTCGGCGGCGGCACCTTCGATGTCTCCATCATCGAGATCGAGGACGGCACCTTCACGGTGCTGGCCACCGGCGGCGACACCCACCTCGGCGGCGATGACTTCGACGAGCGGATCGTGGAGTACGCCGTGGCGGAGTTCAAGAAGTCCGACCGCATCGACCTGAGCCGCGACCCCGCCGCCATGGGCCGCTTGAAGGAAGAGGCCGAAAAGGCGAAGAAGGAGCTTTCCAGCGCGCCCAGCGCCCAGCTCAACCTGCCCTTCATCGCGGTGGGGAAAGACGGCCCCCACCACCTTGATCTGACCATCACCCGCCCGCAGTTTGAAATGATGACCGGCGACCTGCTGGCCCGCACCATTCAGCCGGTGCAGAACGCCCTGCGGGACGCAGGGCTGTCCGCCAGCCAGCTGGGCAAAGTGCTCCTCGTCGGCGGCAGCACCCGGATGCCCGCCGTGGAGCGGCAGGTCAAGGAGCTGCTGGGGTGCGACCCCAGCCACAGCCTGAACCCCGACGAGTGCGTGGCCATGGGTGCCGCCGTGCAGGGCGGTCTGCTCCAAGGCGGCGGCAAGCTGGCCGGTGCCACCGGTGCGGCGGCGCAGGGCCTCGTCCTGATGGATGTCACCCCGCTGACCCTCTCCATCGAGACGCTGGGCGGCGTGGCCACCCCGCTTATCACCCGCAACAGCATGATCCCCACCCGCAAGAGCCAGATCTTTACCACGGCCCGCCCCATGCAGACCAGCGTGGAGATCAATGTTTTACAGGGCGAGCGCCACTTCGCGCGGGACAACAAGAGCCTTGGCAAGTTCAAGCTCAACGGCATCCGTGCCAGCTTCTCTTCCAAGCCCCAGATCGAAGTCACGTTTGATATCGATGTCAACGGCGTGGTCAAGGTCTCGGCCAAGGATCTCGGCACCGGGCGGGAACAGAACATCACCATCACCGGCAGCACCAACCTCTCCGAAAATGAGATCCAGCGTGCCATGGCGGACGCCGCCGCCTATGAGGCCGAGGACAGCCGCCGCAAGGAGCGCTTAGATCTGCACAATCAGGCCGAGGTGCTGGCCTACAAGGTGGACGAAGCGCTCTCCAAGTGCAAAAAGGAACTGGACAAGGACGAAAAGAACCGCATCAAAGCCGATGTGGCAAACCTCCGCCGCTGTCTGCGGAAGGATAAGCCCGAAAAGATGAACGAGACCGAGGAAGCGAACCTCCGTCAGGCCAAACAGCAGCTGGAAACGTCGGCAAACCATTTGATGATGCTGTATACCAGTGAACAGGGGCCGGACGATACGAACAGCCTGTAAAAGCGGCTGCGGCATCCACCGCCAAAGTGAGGGAAACTGCTATGGAAGATGAGGAAATCGTTTATGCTGTTTTGCAGGGCGAGACCTTTACGGAAACCGTGTTTCGGCTGGAATATGACGCCGACGAATACTGCACCCAAAAGAGCGAGAAGAGCATCCGGAGTGCCCTTGATGAGCTGGGCACAGAGGACTATGGCGAAGCCGGCATCTATGCAGGGCAGCAGGGCGATTACTGGCATGTAGAAGAAGTTGACCTGACCGGCAGAAAGGATGATGTGCTGGTCTGGATCGGCGGTGATACATGGCCTGCAGGAAGCATCCGCGAGATGATAGTGGAAGCAGATGAGTAAATATATTTTGGACGAGATCTGGTGTGCAGGATGGGCATACCAGCGGTTATGACCTATAAATGAAAGGTGAAAAGCAATGGCAAAAAATCAGGTGTGGGCTGTTTATAACTATGATAAAGGTGAGGTGGAAAAGGTCTTTCGCAAAAAGCATGAGGCCAGAGACTATGTGGAAGAAAATGAGGATTGTGTGGCAGGGTTGGTCGATTTGAACAATGATGAAGACCATGAGGTGCAGTTTGGCTTAGTTGGTTCGGCTACCGTCAGAGAAGTTCTCGATGCGATGAAAAAAGAAGGACACAATGAAGACATAGAACTGGATGATGGCCCGACGCCGGATGAAGAGGAAGCAGCCTGTGAAGCGTATGGACTGAAAAAACCTGAATAAAGCAAAAACTCCGCTGCATTTTTCACAGCGGAGCGTTTTTGTTGTTGGAAAAAGCCTTACAGCATCTTAGAAAGGAATGCTTTCAGTCTGGGGTGCTTGGGGTTGGAGAACAGCTCCTGCGGGGGCTCATCCTCCTGAATCTTGCCGTCGTCGATGAAGATGACGCGGTTGGACACTTCGCGGGCGAAGCCCATCTCGTGCGTGACCACCAGCATGGTGATGCCGGTGTGGGCTAGCTCCTTCATCAGTTCCAACACCTCGCCGACCATTTCGGGGTCGAGGGCGGAGGTGGGCTCATCGAAGAGGATCACGTCCGGGTCCATGGCGAGGGCGCGGGCGATGGCGATGCGCTGCTGCTGGCCGCCAGACAGGCTCTTGGGGTAGGCGTCGGCCTTGTCGGACAGGCCGACGCGGGCCAGCAGCTCGTCTGCCTTGGCGGAGATCGCTTCCTTATCCTTCAACTTCAGAAGGGTGGGAGCCAGCTCAAGGTTCTGCTTAACGGTCAGGTGGGGGAAAAGGTTGAAGTGCTGGAACACCATGCCCATCTTCTGCCGCACGGCGTCGATGTGGCTGTCATCGACCTCCACGCCCTCAAACTTGATGGAGCCGCTGGTGGGGATCTCCAGCCGGTTCAGGCAGCGCAGGAAGGTGGACTTGCCGCAGCCGGAAGGGCCGATCAGGCAGACCACATCGCCGCGGTAGATGTCGATGTCGATGCCCTTCAGGACATCGAGGATGGGGGTGGGCTGCTTTGCGCCCTTTTTCGTTTCGCCGCCATAGGTCTTGGTCAGGCCGCGGACTTCCAGAATCTTATCGGTCACTTTGAGCCAGCCTCCTCTCAAACTTCGCCAGCAGCCGTGTGAACAGCATGACGAGGATCAGGTAAATGATTGCAACGCCGCACAGCGGGAACATGGCCTCGTAGGTGCGGTTCATGATGCCCTGTGCCGCATACAGCAGCTCCTTGCCGCCGATGACGGTGATCAGCGAGGTATCCTTGAGCAGGACGATGAATTCGTTGCCAAGGGCGGGCAGCACCGCGCGGATGGCCTGCGGGATGATGATGACGACCATGGTGGTCATGTAGTTCAGGCCAAGGCTGCGGCCGGCTTCCATCTGGCCGGGGTCCACGGCCATCAGGCCGCCGCGGATGATCTCCGACACATAGGCGCCGGAGTTGATGCCCAGCGCCAGTGCGCCGACCACCGTGAAGTTGCGGCTATTGGCGAAGATGACCATGCTCATGATGAGGAGCTGGACCATCATAGGGGTGCCGCGGATGATGGTGGTGTACACCTGACACACGGCGTTGAAGAAGCCCAGCACCGGGTTCTTGTGGTTGGGGCGCTGCTGGTCGTGGGCAACACGGACCAAGGCGACCACGCTGCCCAGCACGATGCCCAGCGCCAGCGCAATGGCGGTGACGAGCAGGGTGGTGCCGACGCCTTGGATGTACTGCATCCAGCGGTCCTTCAGGATGAACGCCTGATAAAATTTGTAGAACATTTCCTGCCCGAAGCCGAGCTTCGTGCCGCTGTTGAGCAGCTCTTTCAGCAGTTCGTATTGTGCGGCCATTCGCATCCTCACTTTCGTTTTTTTGTCAGAATTTTGTAACCTTGTTTTTCCAAAAAAGGGGAGGTGCTCCCGTAGAGCCGCCTCCCCATGGGTACATTGGAAGCTGATTATTCAGCAGAGATGTACTTGTCCACGATGGACTGCAGGGTGCCGTCTGCCTTCAGCTCTTCCAGAGCGCTGTTGATGGCGTCCTCCAGAGAGGAACCCTTTGCCAGACCGATGGCGTAATCTTCCTCGGCGTAGCTGGTGTCCAGAATGACCAGACCGGGGTTTGCAGCGATGAACTCCTTGGCGGGGGCGTTGTCGATAACCACGGCGTCCACCTGACCATTGTTCAGAGCCTGCACAGCGGTCAGACCGTCGTCGTAAGCCACGACGTTCTCATCGCCGAAGTCATCGGAGCAGTAGATGTAGCCGGTGGTGCCGCGCTGGGTGCCGATCTTCTTGCCCGCCAGATCGTCGGGAGAAGCGATGTCAGAGCCTTCGGGCACGATGATGGACTGGATGCCGGTGGCATAGCTGTCGGAGAAGTCCATGACGGCCTTGCGCTCGTCGGTGACGGTGACGCCAGCCATGACGATATCAGCCTTACCCTGCTGGACGCTCAGCAGCGCTGCGTCGAAGTCCATGTCGTCGATCTGCAGCTCCAGACCCAGCTTGTCCGCAATGGCCTGAGCGGTCTCAATGTCGATGCCCTCGAAGTCACCGGCGTCGGTGGTCATCTCGTACGGAGGGAAGGCGGCGTTGGTAGCCATGGTCAGCTTGCCAGCCTCAACGGTGGTCAGCTCAGCAGCGGCAGCGCTGGAAGAAGCAGCCTCAGAAGAAGCGGCAGCAGAGCTTGCAACGGAAGAAGCGGTGCTGGAGGAAGAACCACCACATGCGGTCAGAGCCAGAGCGGCAGCGGTCAGACCAGCGGCAGCGAGAAAGCTGCGGCGAGTAATCTTTTTCATATTCAAACACTCCTCAATTGATTGTATAATCTTTCACGTCTGCGGCGGCGATGCGATTCATCGAAGCGCCGGAGAACGGTTTTAGTATAGATTGTACAAATAAAAAAGTCAAGTGTTGTGCAAAAATTCGATAAAAATGAAACCTTTTTGAGAACACTTATGCAATCAGATGGGAGAAATGAATGTATATATGCAGAAAGCCTCACAAGTATCTTGCAATTTCCTCTTTGCTCCGCTTCGGAACGCAGTAGTCCCGGTTTTCGTCCAGATAATACTTCACGCCGGTCTCCTCGGTCATAGGAACGATGTGTGCTTCGTGGGATGGGTAGCCGAAGGCCACCATGTACATCAGCTTCTGCGGCTCCTCGATGTGGAGCAGCTCGGTGAGGGCGGGCTTATTGATGGCCCCCATGATGCAGCTGCCCACGCCTTTATCCCAAGCGGCCAGCGTCAGGTTGGCCAGCGCGATGCCGAGGTCAACCCCGTGGTCACCGGGCAGCGAGGTGTCATCCACCACGGCGGCATACAGCGTCGGCTGTTCGTCGGCCTTCGGGGTGCCCTGCTCCGGCGGCAGATAGGCCGCCCATTTGACCAGCGGCTGCACGGCAGCCACGGCTTCGGGGGTGTTCACGATGACCAGCCGCACCGGCTGGCGGTTGGCAGCGCTGGAGGAAATACGGACGGCTTCGATGAGGTCCTCCACCACATCCTGCGGCACAGCTTTCTGCCGGAACCGGCGGTAGGTGCGGCGGGTGAAGAGCTTTTCCATCACAGACATCTTATCAATTTCTCCCTTCCGTGATTTGCCCAAATCGGCGCATTTTAGTAAGAATAGTATAGCGCGTCCCGGCCCTGCACGCAAGCGGCAGGACGGCACTTCGGTTAAAAAGGAACCGTTGACAGCATTTTCCTTCAAATGGTATAATGAGGGTGCAGAAAAACACGCGGAAACGACGCTTTGAACGAAATTCAACCGTGTGGCCCTGCCCGTTCGCAGGGAGAAAGGAACTGCTATGAGAACCCGTATTCTGAAAACGCTTGCGATGCTGGGGCTTTCGGCCTGTCTGCTGGTGGGCAGTGCTGTTTCCGGCTTCGCCGCAGACGCTGCAAACAAGGATACCTGCCCCAAGAGCAAGGATGGAAAGCACGAGTGGAAGATCACCGAGGAGTGGAAAGAGGACTGCGTCCCCACCGACTTCTCCCTTGACGGAGAGACCATCACCCTCTGCCCCCACTGCGGCAAGGAAGGCAAGACTGACCCGGTCGAGCGGCTGAGCGAGGTGAAGTTCGCTTTCTCGAATTACTCCAACATCAAGGTGTACAAGGGCAGCCTGAAAAACGGCAAAACGGTGATGACCGTTGCCTTTTACAACTCCACCTACATCCAGAACGCTGTCTGCGCCAAATGCGGTAAGGTCGAGAACCTGCGCACCACCGCCGCCCGCGTGATGGATTCGGACACCACCACGAACATCGAGCTGCCGGTGGACGCGGTCAAGGGCTACTCTCTGCTGCTGGTCAATGCCGACGGCACCAAGCCCCCCATCGACGTCTCCATCGACGAGGCCCGCAATAAGGCTTTCTTCCAGTTGAACACCAAGGGCGGTGCCAAGCTGATCGAGATGGTGGCAAACGGCTGAATTTTCCCTTTTCCTGCTATGATTGAATAGATCCCCCCGAACAGACCAATCCTCTGGATATCATTTCCAGCGGAAAGGTCTGTTTTTTTATGGAATCTGCAATCTTCTCCCGCCGCAGGATGCTTCTTGGCTGCATCACGCTCGGCGCGGCGCTGGCGCTCTGCGTCGGCATCCAAGCACTCTTTGGCTGGGGACGCGCCCAGCTGGACACCGGGGCCGCACTCTCCGCCGACACGCTGCGGCTGCACATCCGTGCCGCCAGCGATACCATCGCCGACCAGACGGACAAGCTGGCCGTGCGGGACGCTCTGCTCGCCTATCTGGACGCCCACTGCACCGCCTCCACCCAGCCCGAAGCCCGCGCGTGGGCTGCCGCACACCTGCCCGACTTGCAGCTTGCCGCCGCCGGGGCGCTGGCGCGGCGGGGCAGTTTTGCACCGGTGCGGGTGCAGTTGGTGGAAATGTACTTCGATACCACCCGGTATCCCACCGGCCTTCTGCCCGCCGGGCGGTATCAGGCTGTGCGGATCGACCTTGGCGCGGCACCCTACGGCCGGAACTGGTGGTGCGTGCTCTACCCCGGCCTGTGCCGCTCCGCCTGCGGCGGCTACGCCGCCCCCGCCGAAAACGACCTCGTCTGCGGGCAGTACGTCCTGCGGTTCAAGTGCGTGGAAACATGGCAGAGATGGACCGCCAGCCGCCGGGACAAGATCCTCATCGGCAGCCGTTAAGTCACGTCCCTTCCCTGCGCTGCATAAGCTGATTGTGGAAGGAGTGTGACCACAATGGCGATCCCTGCGTATTATTCCCTGATCCAGAACGGCTCCACCGGACCGGATGTCGCGCTGGTGCAGACATGGCTCAACGGTGTGCGGGACAGCTGCACATGGTACCCTGAGCTGACCGTGGACGGCCGCTTCGGCACCAAGAGCGAAAACGCCGTGAAGGAGTTCCAGCTCAAGAACAGCATGAACATGGACGGAAAAGTGGGTGCGAACACATGGAACGTGCTCTACACCAAGTACACGGCCAAGCACGGCCTGAATGTCCCCTACCCCGGCGTCGTGCTGCGGAGCGGCACCGCGGGCGGCACCGTCCGTCTGGTGCAGCAGAAGCTGAACTCGCTGGGCGAGAAGCTGACCACCGACGGCAAATACGGCGCTTCTACCGTTGCCGCTGTCCAGCGCTACCAGCGCCGCAACGGCCTGACCGCTGACGGCTGCGTCGGCAAGGCAACGTGGGAAAAGATGTTCTAAATTTTCACAAAACGGCATCTGCAAGTCCCCCCCTTGCAGATGCCGTTTTTGTGTTATAATAAGAGTATCTCAACCGAAAGGCGGTGCACCATGCGCTTACTTCATCTCTCCGACCTCCACCTCGGCAAGCGGGTGTGCGAGTTCTCGATGCTGGACGACCAGCGGTACATTTTAGAGCAGATCCTCTCCCTCCTCGACTCCAGCCCCGTGGACGCTGTGCTGCTGGCGGGCGACTTGTACGACAAGCCCGTTCCCCCTGCCGAGGCCGTCCGGCTGCTGGACTGGTTCCTCACCGCGCTTTCAGCCCGGCGGCTGCCGGTATTTGCCATCAGCGGCAACCACGATTCCGCCGAGCGGATCGCGTTCGGCTCGCACCTGCTGGCCGGGAGCCGGGTCTACGTCAGCCCGGTGTTCGATGGGGTCCCCGCGCCCATCACCCTGACCGACGAGTTCGGCCCCGTGGACATCTATCTGCTTCCCTTCCTGAAGCCCGCCATGGTGCGCCACGTGTACCCGGACGAGCCCATCGAAACGTACAGCGACGCACTGGGCTGTGTGCTGCGCCGCTGCACCCCCGACCCCGCCCGCCGCAGCGTCTTGGTGGCCCATCAGTTCGTGGCCGGGGCCGCCGCCTGTGAGAGCGAGGAACCCTCGGTGGGCGGGCTGGACTGTGTGGACGCCGCCCTCTTCGACGGCTTCGACTATGTGGCACTGGGCCACCTGCACAGCCCGCAGAAGGTGGGGCGGGACACGGTGCGCTACTGCGGCACTCCGCTCAAGTACTCGTTTTCCGAAGCCCGCCAGCACAAGAGCGCGACCCTTGTAGAGCTGGGGGCAAAGGGCGATGTCCGCATCACCACCTTGCCCCTGACGCCCCGGCACGACCTGCGGGAAGTGCGCGGCAGCTACATGGAACTGACGGACCGCCGCCGCTACGCAGACACCGCCGTGGACGACTACCTCCACATCACCCTGACCGACCAGCAGGACGTGCCCGACGCGCTGGCGCGGCTGCGGGTCATCTACCCGAACCTCATGCGGCTGGACTACGATAACCTCCGCACCCGGACCCAGAACGACCTCGACGCCCCGGCCCGGACCGAACAGAAAACGCCGCTGGAACATTTCGCGGCCTTCTACGAATTGCAGAACAACCAACCCATGACGAGCCAGCAGACCGCCTTCTGCCAGCAGCTCATCGAAACGCTCTGGAAGGAGGAGGATGTATGAGACCGCTCAAGCTGACCCTTTCGGCCTTCGGCCCTTATGCCAGCGCCACCACCTTGGAGCTGGAACGTCTCGGCAAAGGTGGGCTCTACCTCGTCGCCGGCGACACCGGCGCAGGCAAGACCACCCTCTTCGACGCCATCACCTATGCTTTGTACGACCGTTCCAGCGGCGGCGTGCGGGACGGCGGGATGCTCCGCAGCAAATACGCCGACCCCGGCACCCCCACTTTCGTGGAGCTGGAATTCGAGGTACGCGGGGCACGGTACACCGTCCGGCGCAACCCGGAATATCTCCGCCCCAAGGCGCGGGGTGAGGGCCTCACCACCGAAAAAGCCGACGCCACCCTCACCTTTGCCGACGGCCGCCCGCCCGTGACCAAGGCGAAAGAGGTCACCGCCGCCGTCACTGAGCTCATCGGGCTGGACTACAACCAGTTTTCCCAGATCGCCATGATCGCGCAGGGGCAGTTCACCCGGCTGCTGAACGCCACCACCGAAGAACGGAGCCGGATCTTCCGCAAGCTGTTCCGCACCCAGCGCTACCAGAAATTGCAAGACGCCCTCCAAGAGGAAAACGCCAAGCTCACCGCCCAGCGCACAGCCCAGAACGTCCAGTTGGACGCGGTACTGTCCGGCATCCGGTACCCGGCCGACGACCCTGACGCCGACGCGCTGGGGGCGCTTTCGGCCCAGACAACCCCGAAAGAAGTGACCGCCCGACTGGACGTCCTGCTCACCCGGCAGGAAGCAGCCCTGTCCGCCGCCGCTGCCGCCCACACGGACGCGCAGACCCAGTTGGACGCTTTACAGCAGACCCTCGGCAAGGCGGAACAGGCGGAAGCCCTCCGCCGCCAGCTCGAAACCAAGCAAGCGGCCGCCCAAAGCGAAGCCGACCTTGAACAGGCCAAGGCCCGCCGGGCGCGGGCCCAGCTCAACACGCTGGACGAGGAGCTGGCCCGGACGGAGACGGAGCTTGCCGCCCTCGGCGACCCGGAGACGCAGAACGCCCTCCTCACCGCCCAAAAGCAGCAGCTGGCCCAGCGGGAGGCGGCGCTCGCCGCCCTCTCCGACAGCCTGACCGAGGACCAGCGCCGCACCCACGCCGCCAAACAGGCGCAGGAGCGCTACCGCACTGCCGCCGAGGCGCAGGATGCCGCCCACGCCCAGCGGGACACGCTGGAGCGTGGCTTTCTGGACGCACAGGCCGGGCTGCTGGCCCAGACCCTGACCGAGGGCACGCCCTGCCCCGTCTGTGGCAGCACTCACCACCCGGCTAAGGCCTCGCTTCCCCGCACCGCCCCCACCCAAGCGCAGGTGACCGCCGCCAAAAAAGCTTCGGAAACTGCTGACCGCGCCGCACAGGAAGCCGCCGCTGCCGCACGGGAGGCTCTTGCCACCCAGCGGGAGGGCAAGGCCACCCTCCGCCGGGATGCCGAGCAGCTTCTGCCGGAGCGGTTCACCTCCCCCGACGGGCCGGTGCCCATGACGGTCGTCCTGCTGAAAACAGCCCTTGCCGAGGAGACCGCCGCCCTGCAGGCGGCCCAGCGCGAGAACCGGGAGTCCCTGCGGAAAGCGGGTGCCGACTGCACCCGCCGCACCCAGTTGGAAGCGGCACGCAAAACGAAAGCCGCCCAGCGCACCGCGCTGGAAGCCGCCGCCGCTGCCGCCGAACAAGCCGCTGCCGCCCGCACCGCTACGGCGGCGGCGCTGGCCCAGCAGCTTGCCGACGCCAAGCAGAGCGTTCCCGGTGACCTCGACGCCCTGCGGGCCCGGCAGACGGAGCTGCAAGCCGCCCGCGGACAGGCCGCCGCGCTGGAAAAGGCCCTGACGGCCCAGCTCGTGCCCAACCGAAGCGCCGCCGCCGACTACCGCCGCCTTGCCGATGCCCGCCAGACCCTCGAAGCCCGGTGGCAGTGGGTCAACGCGCTGGCCGCTACGGCGGGCGGCACCCTGAGCAGCAAGCAGAAGATCCGCCTCGAAGCTTACATCCAGATGCACTACCTCGACCGCATCCTCGTCCACGCCAACACCCGGCTGATGCAGATGACCGCCGGGCAGTACGAGCTGGAGCGGGTGGGGGCCGAGAACCAGCGCAGCCAATCCGGCCTTGACCTCGGCGTCATCGACCACTACAACGGCACCCGCCGCAGCGTCAAGACCCTTTCCGGCGGCGAGAGCTTCAAAGCGTCACTGGCGCTGGCGCTGGGCCTCTCGGACGAAGTACAGCGCACCGCGGGCGGCATCCGGCTGGATACCCTTTTCCTCGACGAGGGCTTCGGCTCGCTGGACGACGAGAGCTTGGAACAGGCCATCCGCGTCCTCTCCTCCCTCACCGAGGGCGACCGCCTTGTGGGCATCATCTCCCACGTCGCCGCCCTCAAGGACCGCATTGACCGGCAGGTGCTGGTCAAAAAGGCCCGCAGCGGAGGGAGTACGGTGGAGTTGGTCGTATGATCTTTTCATCGACGTGCTGCTGCCCCGCTGGCGGGCTTGCCCTCTCTGCCTTACGGTACGCTGTGCGAAACAAAGGCGCAGCGTTCCCTCTGCCGAGCTTGCCCTCTCAGGCGCTTCGCGCCAGCTCCCCCAAAGTGGGAGCCCTTGGCAGTCCGCTAAGTTTCCCATTTTATACTTTACGCCCTGCTGCCGTAAAAAGAGCCGTCAGGCGCTGCGCTCAGACTTCACGCCTTTGCCAAGGTCTCTCACTTTGGGAGAGGTGGCATCGCGCAAGCGATGACGGAGAGGGCAAGCCCGGCAGAGGCGGCACAGAGCCTCGGTTTAGATCGTGCTTCCGATGGGGCTGCGCTTCCGCAAGGCAGTGCCTTCGTTTCGCAGCTGCTTACATTCTTCTCCCATACATATTCCTCCACGTTTCTGCAAATCTTAAACGTGGAGGTGTTTTTATGGAACCGAAAAAGCGCAGCATCCCCATGACGGACGGGACGCCGGTGGCGTGCCGCCAGAAGAACGCCCAAGAGTTTCTGGCGGGGCATGTACCGGGCGTGATGGCCCAGTACGGGCTGGGACTGTTCGGCCCGGCGCAGCAGCAGCACAGCCGCCACCCCGCCCCCGACGACCCCGAAGGCGTCCGCGAGCTGGTGGACTGGCGGCAGGAAGCCCCCTACGGCTAAACATTGGCTAAAATTTTCAAAGAATTTTCAATTTCCGGTTGAAATCTTCGCCGTGTTCTTTTATTATGGTAGCAAACAAAGCAAAGGCAGGTAAAGGAACTATGGCAGAAATCAAATACGAAGTCGTCCAGCGCATCGCGGTGCTGTCTCAGCGGCCCCGCGGCTGGGAGCGCCAGCTCAACCTCATCAGTTGGAACGACGGCGACCCCAAGTACGACATCCGTGATTGGTCCCCGGACGGCACCCGCATGGGCAAGGGCATCTCCCTAAGCCACGACGAGCTGGCCATCCTCAAGGGCATCCTCGACGATCTGGAGCTGTAAGATGGGAGACCGCGAAGAGTTTTTGGCCATCTGGCACCAGCACGTCTCCCGCCCCGGCAGCGAAAAGCTGCTGGACTGGCTGGACAAGAAGACGGATTTCTTCACCGCCCCGGCGTCCACCCGCTTCCACGGCGCGTGTGAAGGGGGCCTGTGTATGCACAGCCTGAACGTTTACCATGCGCTGCACGATACCTTCTTCACCGAAGGCGACAGCGAGGAGACCTTCGCCATCTGCGCCCTGCTGCACGACCTGTGCAAGGCCAACTACTACAAGGCCGGGACCCGCAACGTGAAGAACGACGTCACTGGCCAGTGGGAAAAAGTGCCCTCCTACAGCGTAGAGGACCTGTTCCCCTACGGCCACGGCGAGAAGAGCGTCTTCCTCATCGAGCGGTTCATGAAGCTGAAGATCGAGGAGGCCGTGGCGATCCGCTGGCACATGGGCGGCTTTGACGATGCAGCCAAGGGCGGCTGCTTTGCCATTTCGGAAGCCTACGACAAGTACCCGCTGGCCGTCAAACTGCACATCGCAGACCTTGAGGCCACCTATCTCATGGAACACCGCACCAGTGCGGTACGATAACACGCAAAAAAGCCGTCCCGGATGCAGCTGCATCTGAGACGGCTTTTTGTGTTTCTTAACCCATCAGGGCTTCCAGTTGATGTACGATGTCCACCGAAAGCTGATCGAGGGCGGTGGTGGGCTTCCAGTCCTTTTGTTCAAAGGGGGATGGCTGCTCTTCCTCCTGCGGTGCGGCGGGCGGCTCCGGTCTGGTTTCTTCCGGGGCAGGAGCTTCTGCCTCCGGCTTTGCCTGACCGGGAAAGACGATCACCGGCAGACCCGGCTGATCGAGCACCGGGGGCTGGGGACGCTTTTGGGGGAGCAGCTCGTTTTTTCGGGCCTGATCGCACAGTGCTTCCAGCTCCGCGTTCTCCTGCCGCAGCGCGACCATCTCGCGCTCACAGGCAAACAAGCGGGTCTGATAGCGCCGGATCTCGGCATTGGCTGCCGAAAGGCGGCGGTTCAGTGCTTCCACCTCGCCCTGCACCATGGTTTCCTCCACTTCCTGCACCTTGCGCAGAGCGCGGCGGTATTCGCTGGCCGCAGCGGCGCTGTACCGCTCCACACAGCGCAGCACGCTGTTCTTGCGGCAGCTCAGCCACTCGGTGCGCAGCCATACGTCCAGCATCCTCCTGCCCTCCTTACGCTCCCGCGCAAGAGATCACACCGTTCGTTATTACTTGCGCTTGTTCAGGATCGCCAGCAGCTCGTCGTAGTAACGGTTGTCGCTGCTCTCCTCTTCCACGGGCTTTGCGCCGGCAGAAGCCGAAGCAGGGGCTGCGGTGTTCTTTGCAGCAGCCACGTCGGAGCTGAAGACAGCGGACGGGGTCGAGCTTGCGGTACCGGTGGCACCGTTCAGGGTGCTGCGCAGCCCTTCGGGGATCTTGTTGTCGAAGCCGGTGGCAACGACGGTCACGCGCATCTCGTCGGAAAGGTTCTCATCGAACGCAGTACCCCAGATGATGTTCGCATCGGGATGGGCGCTCTGGGTGATGAGGCCGGCTGCGGTCTCGACATCCTCCAGACCGATATCGGGGCTGGAAGTGATGTTGATGATGACGCCATGGGCACCCGCAATGCTGGTCTCCAGCAGCGGGGAGGAAATGGCGGCCTTGGCAGCGTTCTCGGCCTTGCCGGCACCCTTGGCACTGCCTACGCCCATGTGAGCGTAGCCCGCATCCTTCATGATGGAGCGCACATCGGCGAAGTCCAAGTTGATGAAAGCGGGTACATTGATCAGGGCAGAGATGGACTCCACGCCCTGACGCAGCACGTTATCGGCTGCTTGGAAGGCGTTCATCAGGGTGATCTTTTCCTGACTGATCATCTTCAGGCGCTCGTTGGGGATGACGATCAGGCTGTCCACGTGCATCAGCAGGTTGGCGATGCCCTGCTCGGCAAGGCCCATCTTCCGCTTGCCTTCAAAAGAGAAGGGCTTGGTGACGATGCCGACGGTCAGGATCCCCAGATCGTGTGCCACCTCCGCCACAACGGGAGCTGCACCGGTGCCGGTGCCGCCGCCCATACCGGCGGTGATGAAGACCATCTGGGAACCCTTGAGCGCATTTGCGATCTCGTCCTTGCTCTCCTCAGCAGCCCGCTGGCCGATCTCCGGGTCTGCGCCCGCGCCGCGGCCCTTGGTGAGCTTGGAGCCCAGCTGCACCTTCGTAGCAGCATGGTTCTTGGCCAGCGCCTGCTGGTCGGTGTTCATTGCGATGAATTCGACGCCCTGCAGGCCGTCGCTGACCATGCGGTTGACTGCGTTGCCGCCGCCGCCGCCTACGCCGATGACCTTGATCGTCGTAACGTTTTCATCCATTTCTTCGTCAAGCATGAGTGCCATATCTTTTGTCCTCCAATGCGGATGTTATCGTAGACCTGAGCGTTTCGCACAGAATTATATCAAACCTACATTTATATAACTGTATCGTACCATCTTTTTGGCCCGATTGCAAGATGATTTTGCTTTTTTGAAGAGGTTTTTTTCGCGGACGTGTTTCGGAGTGGCGCTTCGCGGCGAATTTGTGCCCCCAAAGATGCCAAAATCTCCGTAAAAGCGGCATACCCACGGTCGATATGTTCCGGATGGGTGATGACGCTGGTGCCCGACGCCGCCAGCGCCGCCAGCACCAGCGCAGCCCCGCCCCGCAGGTCGGGCGCTTCCACGGCGGCTCCCCGCAGCGTACTGCCCGGCGCCACCGACAACGTTCGTCCATCTACCCGCACCTTCGCGCCAAAGCGTTCAAAACCGACGGCGCAGCCGAACCGCCGCTCAAAGATCACATCCTCGATGCTGCTTTCCCCCTCGGCGCAGAGCATGGCCGCCGCCAGCAGCGGGGCCGCGTCGGTGGCCAGCGCCGGGTAGACGCCGGTGAACACCCGCCCTGCCCCGTACAGCCGCCCAAACCGGGAAACTCGGACGCTCTCGCCGCCCGCCTCCACCCGGCAGCCCATTTGTTCCAGAATTTCCAGCACCGGCGCATACAGCCCCGCCGGGCAGCCGAGCAATTCCGCCCGCCCCCCGGCCGCCGCAGCAGCACAGGCCAGCGTGGAGGCAAAAATGCGGTCCGGCAGGGGCGAAAAGATGCAGCCACTCAGATTCCGCCGCCCCTCGATCCGGATCGTCGAGCTCCCCGCGCCTTGGATGGCCGCACCGCAGCGGTTCAGGAATTCCGCCAGATCTGCGATCTCCGGCTCCCGCGCCGCGCCCCGCAGCACGGTGGTGCCCTTGGCGCACGCCGCCGCCAGCACCAGCGTTTCCGTCGCCCCCACACTGGGGAATCGCAGGGTGATCTCAGCCCCGTGGAGGCCGGAGGGAGCCGTCAGCACCAACCGGCCCGGCCCGGCGTCCCACTCCACAGCCCCCATCTGCCGCAGCCCGGCCAGATGCAGATCGATGGGCCGGGCCCCGATCCTGCACCCGCCGGGCAGGTTCGTCTCGGCGCGGCCCAGCTTCGCCAGCAGCGGCGCACAGAACAGGATGGACGCCCGCATTTGTTCCGCCGTTTGTCCCGGAAGCGCACCGGTTTTCGGCGGGCCGGAGAGGACAAGATCCTCCCCTTCCCACCGGGCTGCGCACCCCGCTCCCTGCAGCAGTGCAAGGCTCACCGCCACATCCGAAAGGCGGGGCACTGCCCGCAGCCGCACCCTCTCCGAGCACAGCATGGACGCCGCAAGCAGCGGAAGCACGCTGTTTTTCGCCGACGGGATGCGCACCGCACCGTTCAGCGGACGGCCGCCTGTTACCACGATCCGGTTTTCCATAAATGCAGCCCCCATTTCGCAAAAGATACCCCACAGTATGCGAAATGAGGGCTGGATGTTCGGATCTGATCGCCCATCGAGTTTGTCGTGGATTTTCAGGTCTCTCCTCTCGAAACCGACAAGACGATTCCCATTTCTCCCAGCAGCATCATCAGGCTGGTGCCGCCGGAGGAGAAAAAGGGCAGACTGATGCCGGTGTTGGGGATGGTGTTGGTGACGACGGCCACATTCAGCACAGCTTGGAGAGCCACCTGCACCACGAATCCCACCACGAGCAAGGCCCCGAAGCGGTCGGGGGCTTTGGCCGCGATGGTGATGCCCCGCCACAGCAGCAGCACGAACAGCCCCACCACGGCACAGGCTCCCACAAAGCCCAGCTCCTCGCAGACGATGGAAAAGATAAAGTCGTTCTGAGGTTCGGGCACAAAGAGGTGCTTCTGGCGGCTGTTGCCCAGCCCCAGCCCGGTGGCCCCGCCGGAGCCGATGGCGTACAGGCTCTGGATGGTCTGGTGGCCGTCGCCCAGCGGGTCGGCAAAGGGGTCCTGCCACGAGCGGAGACGGTCCGCCGCGTAGGGCACCAGCTCCGGCATAAGGATCACCGCCGCCGCGATGGCCGCAGCCCCGCCGACCCCCGCCAGCACGAACCACCGCAGCCCGGTGCCGCCCACGAACATCAGCACGGCCCCGATGCCCAAGATGAGCAGCGTGCCGGAAAGGTGCGGCTCCAGCAGCATCAGCGCCGCCACCACGCCCAGCACCAGCGCAAAGGGCAGCACCCCCACGGCAAAGCTCTGCATCCGGTCATGGTTCAGCGAGATGATGTGGGAAAACACCAGCACCACCGCGAACTTTGCGATCTCGCTGGGCTGTAAGGTCCCCAGCCCCGGCAGCACCAGCCACCGTTTGCAGCCGTTGTACTCCGGCATGAACAGCACCGCTGCCAGCAAGACCAGCGAAACGGCCAGCAGCGGCCACGCCAGCTTGTGAAAGATATGGTAGTCCACCCGGCTGGCCAGCCCCATCCCGGCAATGCCCATGGCCGCATAAAGCATCTGCGGCCGCAGATACGCCAAGGCATCGCCCCGCCGGTAGAGGGCCACCGCCCCCGATGCGCTGCCCAGCATCACCAGCCCGAACCCCACCAGCGTGAGCACCAGCACCAGAAACGGCAGATCCGGCGCCGGCAGCACCCGCAGCGGTACCCGTCGTTTGGTCAACGCCGCCTGTTTCATCCCGTCACCCCCAGTCTTCTTATTGTACGCCGGGGAGCTGGGCATTAGTCTTTTTGGCACACTCTGCGCGTAAAATAAAACGAAAGGAGATGACTCCATGCTCCGCACCCTCCCTGAACATGCCTTCCGCCGCCGGGCACGGGTGGTGGCGGCGGTGTTCTGCGCGGTCTGTCTGGGGCTGGCCGTGCGGCTGTTTTCTTTGCAGCTGCGCAGCGGCGGCTGGTACACCGACCGCGCCCTCGGCCAGCAATTGCGGGACACCGTCGTCCCCGCCGACCGGGGGAAGATCTACAGCGTCGACGGCGTCCTGCTGGCCGCAAACAGCAGCTGCTGGACCCTCCGCGCCTCCCCCCGCGAGATGCCGGAGGAAAAGCTCCCCCTCGCCGCCGACGGCCTTGCGGACATCCTTGGCCTCGACGCCGCCGCGCTGCTGGAAAAATTCAGTGACCGCCGCTCCAACGACTGTCTGCTCCGCTACCGGGTGGACCGGGAAACGGCAGACAAGGTGCGGGATCTCTGCGAAGCGAACGGCATCACCGGCATCCGAATCAATCAGGACTCAAAGCGGTGGTACCCGCAGGGGCAGTTCCTCGCGTCCGTGCTGGGGTTCACGAATGTGGACAACGCGGGCGTCTCCGGGCTGGAACTGAAATACGACGGCCTCCTCACCGGGGAAAACGGGGTGGTCCTCACCGCCGTCAATGCGTGGGGCTACACATTGGAACAGAGCTACGAGACCGAGCGCTTCCCCACCGAGGGGGACGGGCTGCGGCTGACCATCGACGCCAACATCCAGCACTACCTCGAAAACGCGCTGGGCTACGCGGTGCAGGAGCACCATGTCGCCGCGCGGGCGGTGGGCATCGTGATGGATGTGAACACCGGGGCGGTGCTGGCCATGTCCACCACCCCCTCCTACGATCCCAACGAGCCCCGCGTCATTTTCGACGCCGCCGCCCGGACGCAGGTGGAAGCCCTCTCCGGCGGCGCACGGGCCGCCGCACTGCAGTTGGCCCAGCAGACCCAGTGGCGGAACAAAGCCGTCAGCGACCTGTACGAGCCCGGCAGCGTCTTCAAGCTCATCACCTGCGCCGCCGCGCTGGACACCGGGGCTGTCACCCAGCATTCCAGCTTCTACTGCGGCGAGTCCATCTCGGTGGCGGGGACCCGGTTCCACTGCGCCAACCACAAGCGCCACGGAGCACAGACCGTGACCCAAGCCCTCGAAAACTCCTGCAATCAGAGCTTCATCCAGATCGGTGCCCGGCTGGGAAAAGAGGCCTTCTGCAGCTATTTTGCCGCCTTCGGTCTCCGGGAGCCCACCGGCATCGACCTGCCTGCCGAGCCGAAAAAGAGCCTCTACTACACCGCCGACCGGATGGGCCCGGTGGAGCTGGCCTCCTGCTCTTTCGGGCAGAGCAGCAAGGTCTCCTACCTCGAAATGGCGGCGGCGGTCTGCGCCGTGGTCAACGGCGGCAAGCTGATGCAGCCCTACGTGGTATCGGACATCCTCGCGCCGGACGGCTCCCTCATCGAGCACATCGCCCCCACCTGCACCCGGCAGGTGCTCAAAGCCGAGACCAGCGCCACGATGCGGGAGATGATGGAAGCCGTCGTCCTTTACGGCGGCGGGCGGAACGCCCAGATCGCGGGCTACCGGGTGGGCGGCAAGAGCGGCACCAGCCAGAAGCT
>CDYU01052818.1_pt1 | contig 28878 bp, 25 predicted proteins | sample 480701 | NCBI WGS metagenome assembly CDYU01 (sample SAMEA3182105, study PRJEB8094) | gut metagenome | biome: human; feature: gut; material: Stool; isolation source: human stools | place: Canada | collected 2013-02-26 | reverse complement strand
ATCTGGGCCAGCATCAATGTGGTCAACTGCACCGACGGTGTGGACGGCCTGTCCGCCAGCCTTGCGGTGGTCAGCATCGGCACCTTCCTGCTGGCCTACGGCAAGGAGCTGGGCGATTACGCAACGGCGGCCATCGTCTTCATCGGTGCTCTGCTGGCCTACCTGTGGATGAACGCCAAGCCCTCCACCCTGCTGATGGGCGACGCGGGCAGCCGCGCCATGGGCTTCTTCCTCGCAGTGCTGGCCCTCAAGAGCGGCCATCCCTTCGCCTTCCTGCTGGCTGCGCTGGTCTTTATCGTGGATGGCAGCTTGGGCATCCTGAAGATCAGCTTCAAGCGTTTCCTGCACATCAGCATCCTGAAAAACACCCTGACCCCGCTGCACGACCATGTGCGCAAGCGGATGGGCTGGAGCGATGAGCAGGTGGTGGCCCGCTGGCTGATCCTGCAGGCCGTCGCTTCGGCATGGCTGCTTCTGCTGACCCGCTGATGCGAAAAAGAAGTGAATGAGCGACGCTCGGTGAACAGTTTCACCGGGCGCCTTTTTTTGCATACGATCAAAAAGAAACAGGAGGAACCCCATGGAGTCGATCTTCGACCTCGAAACCGGCGCGGTGCTGGCCGTGCTGATGCTGCTGTTCCGCACGCCGCTGCTGGCGCTGGAGCTGCTGGCCGCAAACCGCGATATCCTGACGGGGAGCAGGGAAGCTTCCCGCTGAAATAAAAGAGACTGCCGCAAACTCCCTCCGGCATCGCTTACCGTTACGCCAAGGCTCCCTCCGAGAGGGAGCTGGCACGGCGAAGCCGTGACTGAGGGAGTATAATGCAGCAGTCTTTTATTGTAAAAAATTCAAAAATCAGCCGAGGGCCTTTTCCGCCGCCTCGACCACATGACCCACCAGCACCGAGGTGGTCACGGTGCCGACACCGCCGGGCACCGGGGTGACGGCCTCCACCAGCGACTCAGCCTCGTCGAACCGGACATCGCCGCAGAGCTTGCCTTCCGCGTTGACATGGATGCCCACATCCACCACCACCTGCCCGGCCCGCAGGTGTTCGCCGCCGATGGCGCCCTGCTTGCCCATGGCGACTACCACGACGTCCGCCTCTTGGCAGAGGGCAGGGAGGTTCCGGGTGCGGGAGTTGCAGAGGGTGACGGTGGCGTTTTCGCGGTCCAGCATCATGGCGGCGGGCTTGCCCACCACAAGGCTGCGGCCCACCACCACGGCCCGTTTGCCGGAGAGGGGTACCTGATAATACTTCAAGATCTCAAGGCACGCCTGTGCCGTGCAGGGCGGGTAGCCGATGGCGCTGTTGGTGAAGACCCCGGCCAGCGAGCCGTCGGTGATGCCGTCGATGTCCTTTTCCGGGGCCAGTGCGGCGCGGATGGTGCGGTCATCGAACTGCTTGGGCAGCGGGCGGAAGAGCAGACAGCCGTGGATGGCCGGGTCTGCGTTGACCTGCGCGATCACGTCCAGCAGCTGCTCCTGCACGGCATCTTCGGGCAGGAGGAACTGCTTCACCTCCACGCCGACCTTGCCGCAGCGGGTCAGGACGCCTTTCTCGTAGGAAAGATCGTCCGGGCGGGCACCCACCCGCACCACGGCCAGCGTGGGGGTGACGCCCCGCGCTTTCAGTGCCGCGCACCGGGCGGCGTTTGCTTCGTTCATGGCGGCCACCACAGGCGCGCCTTTCAAGATCGTTGCCATCACATTACCCCTCCTGTTGTGTGAGCTGTTCATAGACCCGATCGGCCTTGGGGACAAAATCGGCCAGCAGCGCGGCGGCCTCGGCGTTCAGCGCGGCGGCGCGGGCTTTGTCGGCCATCAGGCGGGTGTTGACCGTAACGTTCAGCCCCGCCGCTTGGAGCGCGGCTTTGCAGAACAGCGCGGCGCACCCGGCGTCGGAGAGGGCCAGCACGCTGCCCTTGGCCCCATATTCCTCTGCAAGGGTGATCCCCTCGCAGCACGCGGCCATGATCTCCAGCGGCACCGCACAGGCCCTGTTGAGGGCCTCTTCCAGCACCGCAGCCTTGTGGGCTTGCTGCTCCGGCGTCTCTTTGGGCAGCTTGTAGGCGGCAGCCAGCGGCAGGAACGCCTCGGCGTCGGCCTGTACCAGCCCCTCCAGCCGCTTGCGCAGGGCGGCGGAGCGCTCGTTCAGCACAAGGATGTCGGCTTCTACGGCGGCATATTTCTTCTTGCCCACGGTCAGGCTGCCGACCATATTCCCCAGTGCCGCCCCCGCTGCGCCCACCAGTGCCGCCGCGCCGCCGCCGCCCGGTGCGGGGGCGTTCCCGGCAAGCTCAGCCAAAAAGGTTTCACAGCTCAAATTTGTCAGTTCCACGATAAATTTTCTCCTCTGTCGCATAGCCGTCCAATTGCCGGTCGTGGGGGTCTGCTGCCGCCCGCTCCACCCGCTGCACCTCAAAGGCAACGCCCAGCGTCACGGCGTTTTGGCAGCGGGGCAGGTAGCGGTCATAGTAGCCTTTCCCCATCCCGACGCGGCGGCACGCGGCGTCGAATGCGGTGCAGGGCACGAGCACGAGGTGGAGTTCCTCCGGCGCCAGCAGCCGCGATTTTGTAAGGATGGGGGTGCGGATGCCGTAGGCCCCTGCCTCCCAGCCGTCCGGCTTCGGCACGGCGGCGGTCAGGGTGAAGCCCTCCCCGCAGACGGGGTAGGCCACCGTTTTGCCCAGCCGTTCGGCTTCGGCCAGCAGGGCCGAAAGGTCCGCTTCGCCCCCGAAGGCAGCGTAGGCGAGGAGGGTCTGTGCCTCGCGAAAACAGCGAAGTTGTGCGATGCGGCGGCAGAGCGCGGCATTGGCCGCCGCACGGTCAGCTTCGGAAAGTGCCCGCCGCGCGGCGATGCCCGCCTTGCGCTGCGCCGCCTTTTCTGCGGCGGTGTCCATCGGCTTTTCCCTCCCCATGGCGGACGGCGAAAAGTTGTACAAAACCATCCGGCAAAAATATACAAATATAATAAACGCTGCGGTGGAAAAATGCAAGGGTTTCGGCGAAAATGCGGTTGCAGGTTTTGGGCCGATTTGGTATAGTAACAAGTAGGAGCCCGGCTTGCTGAGGAGCCGCCGCTGCCGCGATAGAATGTAAAGAGAGGGGTAGTAAACTATGTACGAAAACATGATGGACACCATCGGTCTGGTCAAGGAAGCAGACCCGGAGCTGGCCGCCGCCATGAACCGGGAGCTGACCCGCCAGCGGGAGAACATCGAGCTGATCGCCAGCGAGAACATCGTCTCGCCCGCCGTCATGGCCGCCATGGGCAGTGTGCTGACCAATAAGTACGCCGAGGGTCTGCCGGGCAAGCGCTATTACGGCGGCTGTGCCTATGTGGATGAGGTGGAAAATATTGCGATCCAGCGTGCATGCAAGCTGTTTGGCGCGAAGTACGCCAACGTTCAGCCGCACTCCGGCGCACAGGCAAACCTCGCCGTTTACTTCGCCCTGCTGGATCTGGGCGATACCGTTATGGGGATGGACCTGTCGCAGGGCGGCCACCTGACCCACGGCTCGCCGGTGAACATGTCCGGCAAAAACTACCACTTCGTTTCCTACGGCGTCAATGCAGACGGCGTCATCGACTATGCGGAGCTGGAAAAGCAGGTCAAGAAGGTGCGCCCCAAGCTCATCGTGGCCGGTGCATCGGCTTACCCCCGCGCCATCGACTTTGAGAAGATCGCTGAGATCGCCCACGGCTACGGGGCCTACCTGATGGTGGATATGGCCCACATCGCGGGCCTCGTGGCGGGCGGGTATCACCAGAGCCCGGTGCCCTACGCCGATGTGGTGACCACCACCACCCACAAGACCCTGCGGGGCCCCCGCGGCGGCTTGATCCTGACCAACAACGCCGTGCTGGCCAAGCGGATCAACTCCGCCGTCTTCCCCGGCACGCAGGGCGGCCCGCTGGAGCACGTCATCGCGGCAAAGGCCGTCTGCTTCGGCGAGGCACTGAAGCCGGAGTTCAAGGAATATGCACGAAAGATCGTCGAGAATGCACAGGCCATGGCCGCTGAGCTTCAGGCCCGCGGCGTCAAGCTGGTGTCCGGCGGCACGGACAACCACCTGATGCTCATCGACCTGCGGGACGAGGAGTGCACCGGCAAGGAGCTGGAAGCCCGCCTCGACAGCGTGCACATCACCGCCAATAAGAACACCGTCCCCGGCGAAACCCGCAGCCCCTTCGTGACCTCCGGCGTCCGTCTGGGCACCCCGGCGGTGACCACCCGCGGCATGGGCCCCGCCGAGATGAAGATCATCGCGGACTGCATCGCCGACTGCATCTGGCACTACGACGAGAAGCGCGACGACATCGCCGCCCGCGTGCTGGCGCTGACCAAGGCTTTCCCGCTGTACGAGTAAGCATTTGATTTTTCGGAGCACCTGCCGTATCCTGCGGCGGGTGCTTTTTGCGGAAAATCTTCATGCATGGCCGCATCTCCACTCTATGCCACCTTGCGATTTTAGCGCAAGTAGGCTATAATGGTGCGGAAAAACGCGAAAAAAGGAGAACGCACCATGCTGATCTATCTGCTGCGTCATGGCAGGACCGAATACAACGCCCAGAAACGCTATCAGGGCCAGCGGGACATCCCGCTTTCGGCGGAGAGCGCCGCGAAGCTGCGGCGGGCCGATTTTTCCCCGGAAATCGTCTATGTGACCCCGCTGCAGCGCACTTCCCAGACGGCGAAGATCCTCTTCCCGGAAGCGAAGCTCGTGCCGGTGGAGGGGCTGAAGGAGATGAACTTCGGCCGCTTCGAGGGGCAGAAATTCGTCCATGTGGAGCAGGACCCGGAGTATTTGGCGTGGGTGGCCGAAAACGAAACAAGCGCCCACCCGGACGGCGAGCGCAAGAGCGATTTTTGCCGCCGCGTCTGCACAACATTTGCGGAACTGGTCGATGAAGCGCTGGAAAATGGCGAGGAACAGCTTGTCATCGTGGCCCACGGCGGCACCCAGATGGCGGCCATGGAGCGCTTCGCCGTGCCGCACAAGACCTTCCATGAGTGGTGCGGCCCCAACGCGGGGGGCTATGTGCTGGATGCCTGTGACTGGAAGACGCAGCGGGTCCTGCACGTCGTGAAAACGGTCCGGTATGCGGAGGAAAATGCCTGATGGAACAACAAGGGCTGCTGCATCTTTATTGGGGCGACGGAAAAGGGAAGACCACCGCCGCCATGGGTCTTGCCCTGCGTGCGCTGGGCAGCGGGAAAGCCGTCGTCATCGTGCAGTTTTTGAAGGGCGGCAAAAGCGGCGAGATCCCGCTGCTGGAGCAGCTGGGCGCGAAAATTTACCGCGGCAAGGCCGGGCAGAAGTTCGTGTTCCGGATGAATGACGCCGAAAAGGCTGCCACCCGCCAATTGCAGAACGAGAACCTGCGCGCCGCCATGGCCCAGCCCGCCGACCTGCTGATTCTGGACGAAGCGGGCTCCGCGTGGGAGCTGGACATGGTGGACAAAGACCTGCTGCAGGAGGCGGTGCTCCGCCGCCCGGCCGCGCAGGAATGCGTCCTCACCGCCCACGCGGCACCGCGGTGGATGCTGGACGCCGCCGACTACAGCACCGAGATGAAGTGCCACCGCCACCCCTACCAAAAGGGGATCGCCGCGCGGCAGGGAATCGAATATTAAACAAAGAGGCTGTTGCAAAACTCCTTCCGGCATCGCTGACGCGGCGAAACCGTGGATGAGGGAGGAATGCGGCAGCCTCTTTTTTCATTCTGTTATACGGTCGCCAGCACAGCCAGAATGCTCTGCCAGTGCGGGTTTTGGGCGGAAGGAGCAGCACGGCGCGGGGCAGGGCGCGAAATAGGACGGGGAACAGCGTCCGCCGGGCGGGCAAAGGGGGAGCAGAGCTGCGCCTGCCACTGAGCGGCCAGTTCCATGGCCTGTGGGCAGCTCTGCAGGGTGCGGCGCTCCGCTCCGGCCAGAAAATCGCCCAGCCAGCAGAGGATGGCCGCAATGGGAAGGCAGTCCGCCGCTTGGGTGCTCCAATAGCACCAGTGGCCGCCCCGGCCCACGAAGCTGTCTACCGTGATTATGGCCCCCTCACGGGCCGACTGCGGCAGCGCCGGGCAGGAGGCGTCCGAAAGGCGGCGGAGCTGGGCCACGATGAAGTCAGTGCGGGCCGCGTCAAAAGCGTCGTCCCGGATGCAGGCAGAAAAGTCTGCCGTGTCCAGCAGTGCCTCCGCCTTGGTGGGGAACCGGCCCGTCAACTCGCCGGAAGCGTTGTGGCAGAGCTGCCAGCCCTTGCGGAACAACTGAAAGTTGAAGTTCTGACGCCCCATGGTAGAGTAGAAGACCCGCGCGTGGCCGGAGGCGCTGCGGCGCAGCTCCAGATAGGCGTCCGCTCCGCCAAGATCCTGCACTTTTACGCTCAAAATCAACGAGTAATCGCTTTTTTGCGCAGACATGGCACGGTGCATTTCCTCAAAGTAACGATTGGCGTCCATAGCGGGTCTCCTTCCTTGTACAACCAATGATTCGTTGTTTCCTGAGGACATTATAGCATAAGTTGTCTCAAAATACAACTATAAGTTTGACGAAATCGAAAATATTTTTTCGACATTCCCGACGATACAAGCGATATGGTTGTGAAAATAAAACCGGGGCTGCGTTTTTGCGCAGTCCCGGTTCAGGAAACGGTTCAATCGCCCAGCTCCCGGATCTCGTTCTGGATGAGCCGGCCGGCGGCGCGGGCCAGTTGGTCCATGCCGCGGATGCGGGCGAGGTTTTTGCCGTAGATGCGTTCGGCGTCGCGGCTGGAGCTGTCCTCCCCCATGAAGACGGCGGAGACCCGCAGCCCCTTGCGGCGCAGATCACGCACCTCGGCGGCGGCATCATCCACGCCGAAAGCCCCGCCGTAATCGTGGCCCAGCGGGTTTTCGGAGGAGGGCGGCACTCGGCGGCTGTCGTTGGGGGAAGCATCCGTCAGCAAAATGAGCAGATGGCGCGGCGCAGGGCCGGGGGCAAAGTCCACAAGGTCGCCCGCCGCCCGCAGGGCCAGCCCGTCGCGGTTCCAGCCGGAAGCGAAATATTGATTGATGTTCTGCAAGTTTTTGTCTTGGAAGCCCTTCAGCACCCGCAGCACGGTGTACCCGCGCAGACTGGAAAAGCAGCTCACCCGCACCGGGATGCCGCAGGCGGCAAGGCTCTCGGCGAGGATGGAACCCTGCGCCGCGATGACCTCCTGACAGTGCAGCCGGGAAGCGGAAGCGTCCAGCAGCAGGTCCACCGTGAAGGAGGGCTGGTTCTCTTCCTCGGCACAGCGGAAGACGCGGGCATCGTCCAGCAGGGGCGCACGCCAGACCCGCTCCGGGTCCAGATTGCCGCTGCGGGCCACCCGCGCGTTGGGCTGCTGGTGGACGAGGATGCAGTTCCGGATCTGTTCGGTGAGCCGCAGCACGACGCTGCGGTGGAGCTCCCGGTTCTTGGCGTAATAGGCGCGGTTCCGGTCGGCTTGGAGCTGGGCCTGTTCGGCGAGGTGCTTCGCCTCCGGGTTGGGGGCCTGTTCCGGGCTGGGCACGCCCGCCGCAAACCAGAGGCGGCACCCCAGATGGTTCCCGGTGCAGAGCTCCTGCTCGGCCTTGCGCAGCCGCTCCGGCGGGTAGAGCGACCGCCCGAAGCAGCTTTCGATGTAAGCGCGGTCCTCGGCGGCATTCTGCTTCAGGGTGATGTGGGCCAGCCGCTTGTCCACGGTCAGCCCGCCGGTGCTGGCCGCATCCACCGAGTTGGAGTGCTCCACCGTCACGCGGTCGGTCTTGATCATCTGGGTAGGCAGGGTCTTGGTGGCAAGGGAGGCCAGCAGCCCTTCCAGATGCAGGTGGAGCGCGGGTTTCTGCCGCACGGTGCCGTCAAAGAGGCTTGCTTTTGCAAAAACAGACAGCAGTGCATCCTTTAACGCGGCGGGTGCGGGCGGTGTGTCCGGCGCAAGGGCCTTGGCAAGGTCGGCTTCGTAGGGCGTCATCACCGGCGGGCGGCGGCCCTGCACGGTGCGCCAGCGGTAGGCCTGCATGGTGTAGACAAGCTGGTTTTTCGCCATCCACTCCTGCCGGGAGAGCTTGTACTGGATGCCGAAAAAATAGTCGGCGTGGGCGCGGCGCAGCTCGGCCAGCACCGGGCGGCGGGGCAGCTCCAGCGCGTAGGCCGCGCTTTCGAGGTAGAGCCACGTCAGGTCGTCCAGCTGGCTTTGGCGGATGTCGCCGTCCCAGCAGTCGAACAGGCTGCGGACGAGGTCGTCGCCGTAATATTTGTGCACCAGTCCCACGATGCAGTTCATATAGAAATCGATGGTGCCGTCGGTGTTGTGCGCGAGGAACAGCGGCTCAAATCCATAGGCTCCGGCTGCCGCCCAGACCTGATTGGCTGCGCGCCGCTGTTCGGCGGTATAGCTCTGGGCTTCCATCAGCCGAAGAGCTTTTCGGCAGTGAGCTGCGCCGGGATGCGGGCGGCGATGACGTCCCGGATGAGCCCCTGCTCGTAGGAATCAAAGGCTTTGTTGGTGATGCCCATATCCAGCGCAGCCCCGGCGGCTACGCCCCGACGGATGAGCCGCAGGGCGTCCAGCATCCCGCGCAGGTCCAGCGCCTTGGTGGAGATCTCAGCGCTGTCGCACTTCTTCTGCAAGTCGAGGAAGAGGAGGGCGAACTGATGGACATATTTTGCCGCAAGGTCCGGGAACTGGGCCCGCAGCAGCTTTTCGAGGTTGTCCTGCGTGATGGTGGGCATCTGGATGACCACGAAGCGGGAGGTCAGCGCCTCGTTCAGCTCGCGGGTGCCCGCATAGCCGTAGTTCATCGTGGCGATGAAGCGGGTCTCCTCGGCCAGCGGGATGCGCTCGTAGCCGGGCACATCAATGGCGCGGCGGAAGTCCAGCACGGCGTGGAGGACGGCCAGCGCCTCATTTTTGGCCATGTTGATCTCGTCCAGCACGCCGAAACCGCCGCACTGGGCGCAGCGGTAGACCGGGCCGGGCCGGAACTTGACGGCTCCGCCCTCAAAGGTATCCATGCCGATGAGGGAGGCCGCATCCATGTTCACATGGAACGAGATATCCCACGCCGGGCGGCCGAAGGCGGCGGCGAGGTTCTCGGCCAGCACATTCTTGCCGGTGGCCTTGCCGCCCGCCAGCAGCAGGTTCTCGCCGCAGAGCAGGGCGGCCAGCGCCTGTTCCCAGACCTCGTTTCCGTAATAAGTAAAGGCGGACGCCGGGATGCGGGGGCGCAGCCCCTCAGCCAGCGGGTGCGTGGTACGGTATTCCTCCACGGCGGAAAGCAGCGCGGGATCGACGCCTTCCTGCCGCAGCGTTTCAAGCAGATCAGACATGAACGACACCTTCTTGTGGTTGGCAGTGCCAAACCGATTTTTCAGCCCTATCATAGCACAAATCGCAGCGGATGTGTAGATGCGGGCGGCAAGGATTCGGAAAAAATTTACCGGGAAGATTGTGGGGCGGAGAAAACCGTGCTAGAATGAAGAAAAACGGAAGGGGACAAGGGTCATGAAACACCAACACCGACGCTGGAAGGTCTGTTTTGCAAAAAATTACTGGGGGACGCAGAAGGGAACCGACCAAGGCGAGGAACTGCATCTGGACAGGGAATTTGAATGGAATGGCCACCGGTGGCTGATCCCGGCCCTCTACCGGTGCCGGCAGGGATTGGTCGTGGACTTTGCGATAGAGGTGCCGCAGGGAGAACTGCGGGCCTATATGGAAAAATGGGGCCTGACCGAAAACGGCGAATGCACCCGCACATTGACCAGAGCGGAAGAACGCCAGATGGAGCAGGAGAATCCGCTGGATATTGGATTTTGTGCCTCTCTGAGGCTGAACGGGGTGCGTCTGCACCCCAGCGATGGCTGCGGAATGGGGTATCTTCCGGGAACTGACGCTGGAAGCGATGAGGCAGCGGCGCTGGTGCACTATTATGGGCTGGACGAAACGAAGGTCTGGCGGTTCTGGCGGAACAGCTACCCATGGGCAACAAAGAGCCGGAAGAGCCGTCCCAAACGATTCCGAACGCTGGAACTGGAATTGGAAGCGGAACTGGAGCAGCATCTGGCCGAACAGTTCCCGACACCGGCTGCGGGGGAGTCGGTGACGATCCACGAACCGGGAAACGAGAATGCCGCCTATCAATTGACGGTGCTGGATGTCCGGTCGGAAACGCTGGAGCTCCCGGATTGCGACGGCTGGGAACGTCCAAACTGTTTTTGCATGATGGCGTACCGTCTGACGCCGAAAGCGGAACACTTCTACCTGACCGACTGCGCCGAGGGAGACCATCCGCGCCGCAAACCACGGAAGCTGCCGCCGGAACAGGCGGCACTTGCCCGGAAATACAGGCTGGAACCGCAGATGGAAGGGGATGCGGCCATTGCGGTCATCGGCGGGGCCGATGGGCCGACTGCCGTGTTCTGTACGGTGCGCGGAAGTGCCGAAAAAACGGAGGGAGCCGCTGCGGCAACCTCCGCCTGCTATTTTGCCCCGGTGCGGCCGGAAACGGTCACATGGCAGGCGGAATTTGACCGAAAACCCTGCGGGGATACCACAGTTTCACTGATTTGTGACGTTTGAATCGGAAAAGATGAAAAAATCTCTTCTGCGCCTTGAAAAATTGACAGAACTGCAAAGATGCGATAAAATAACAACTATGTTTGCCGGGAAACACCCGGCGGCGGAAGTTGATTTTTCAGAGGTGTGGAAAGAACCATGATCGAAACCATTACGGCCGTGAACGATGCGGTCAACCATTTTATCTGGGGCATCCCAGCCATGATCAGCATCATCGGCGTGGGGCTGCTGCTCAGTGTGCGGACCCGCTTTTTGCAGATCCGCAAGTTCCCCTATGCCATCAAAACAACGATCGGACGCATGTTTCGCAAGAAGGACGCTACGGACGGCGCCATGACGCCGTTTCAGGCGGTCTGCACGGCGCTGGCGGCGACGGTGGGCACCGGAAACATCGCGGGCGTGGCGGGTGCCATCGCCATCGGCGGGCCGGGTGCGGTGTTCTGGATGTGGTGCTCGGCGCTGCTGGGTATGTGCACCAAGTTTTCGGAAGTGACGCTGGCCGTCCGTTTCCGGGAGCGCAGCGCCACCGGCGAGTGGGTCGGCGGCCCGATGTACTACATTAAAAATGGCCTGAGCAAAAACTGGCATTGGCTGGCGGCGCTCTATTCGCTGTTCGGCGTGCTGACCGTCTTCGGCACCGGCAACGCCACGCAGGTGAACACCATCGTCACGGCCATCGACTCGGCCCTGACCGCCTACGGCGACTTCAGCAAGAGTATGCTCTCCACCGTCAACCTTGTGGCGGGCGTGCTGGTGGCCATGCTGGTAGCCATGGTGCTGCTGGGCGGCATCAAGCGGATCGGCAGTGTCACCGAAAAGCTGGTGCCCTTTATGGCACTGTTCTATGTGGTGCTGGCGCTGGGCGTTGTCATCCTGAACATCCGGCGCTTCCCGGCGGTGCTGGCCTCCATCGTGGGCGGCGCGTTTGACCCACGGGCCTTCACGGGCGGTGCCATCGGCAGCGTTTTCCTCAGTATGCAGAAGGGCGTTTCCCGCGGCATCTTCTCCAATGAGGCCGGTCTGGGCACCGGCTCCATCGCCCACGCCTGTGCCGACACCCGCAAGCCGGTCAAGCAGGGGATGTTCGGTATCTTCGAAGTCTTTGCCGATACCATCGTCATCTGCACCCTGACCGCGCTGGTCATCCTGTGCAGCGGGGTGCCGGTGAACTACGGCTCTGCCGCCGGTGCCGAGCTGACCATCGCCGGATTCACCTCCACCTACGGCGGCTGGTCGTCCATCTTTACGGCGGTGGCGCTGTGCTGCTTCGCATTCTCCACCATCATCGGCTGGGGCCTGTACGGCTCCCGCTGCATCGAGTTCCTTTGCAAGACGGATAAGGTCGTGCGGCCCTTCCTTGTGGTCTACTCTTTCGTGGCCATTCTGGGCGCGACGGTGGACCTCGGCTTGCTGTGGAACATCGCCGATACCTTCAACGGCCTGATGAGCATCCCGAACCTCATCGCGCTGCTGTTGCTTTCCGGCACGGTGGTCAAACTGGTCAAGGAATTTTTTGAGGCCGAATCCTGAAACCGGACACTTTTTCCACAAACGACAAAACAATTGCGAAATTTCACAGGAAGCAATTGACAAAACGAGCCGTTTATCGTATAACCTATATAGAGACGTCATATCCGGGAAGGGTGTGGCGTTCCCGGAACGTTTGGAAAGTGAGGCCGCAACATGAAGAAATTTCTGAAGAGGCTGATGCTGGGGGTCGTAACGCTGGCAGTGTTCTGCTGCATGACCCCGCTGGCGTTTGCCGCAGAAAAATATCACACCATCTATCTGGAACCGCAGGGCGGTATCGGTGTGCCGACGCAGGTGTACGTTTACAAGTACAACGACGTTTACCGCGCGTCCAGCCTGCCGACGCCTACCATGGAAGGCTACACCTTTGATGGGTGGTATGAGGATATCGTAGGCGGCACCGCGATCAAGGTGAGCAAGTACAACTTCAAAGAGGAAGGTCAGACGCTCTACGCTCACTGGACGGTCGCGGACGGCAGTTCTTCTTCCGCCGCGGTTGCACAGCCAGAGGAGACGAAACCCTCCAAGACCTTTAAGATCGAAGAACATATGGGCGAAATCCTGATCGTTGGCACGACCGTTCTTGTGTTCACGCTGGTAGCGCTGCACGGCTGAAACGGTCAGCTTTTGCCTGAAGTTATCTTAAAATTTTGAAAGCGAGGACTCCTTATTATGATGAACAATGAAATCAAACTGCCCACCGTTTACGCTGCGATCGACGAGAACGAGATGGTCTACCTGAACGGCGGCTCCATCACCGACACGCAGGGCTGGCTGATCTTCATGAATGTCGGCGCCCTGTTCAACTACGTCGCCCGCGTCTTCTCCGCTGGCAGCTCCATCGTCAACAACGTCAAGGTCATCGTCACCACCATTGAGGCTCTGAACAACTTCAAGCTGACCGGCAAAAACTAAACGAAATTTCCTGAAATGTCTGAAAAGCGCATCCGCAAAAAAGTGGATGCGCTTTTTTGCGCCGAAAGCGGCGAAAATCGGGCTTTCAGACGCCGAAAATCAGCGATATATTTTACGAAACCCGTTGCGAAAATAGAAGAGCGATGCTATAATCAATCGTAGTAATTTGGTAATTATGACAATCATCCGTTAGGGAGATAAACTACATGGCGGAACGTGAACTGCGGCGGATGAGCCGCACCGAATTGATCGAGATCATCTACGCGCTCAAGCAGCACGAAGAAGAGCTGGAACAGCAGAACGCGGCGCTCCAGAAGCAGCTGGACGACCGCACCCTGCGGCTGGAACATGCCGGTTCCATCGCGGAAGCGTCACTGGCGCTGCATCAGGTGTTCGAAGCGGCTCAGGCCGCTGCCGATGCGTATCTGGAATCGGTGAAGGCAATGAATCCGCCCCTGCCCAGTGAACCACCGCAGTCTGCGGATAACGGAGGTGCGGACGCAGAATGAAGGGACGACACGTGAAACTGGCCACGATCCCCTCCATGGAGGAAGTGGACAAGGAACGGCAGCGTCTGGAATACCGGGACCGCTACGTGCGGGTGCTGAAAAGCACGGTCTACGCGCTGGTGGTGGTGGCTGCGGCGGCGGTGCTGCTGGCGACCATCCTCCTGCCGGTGCTGCAGGTGTCGGGCGACAGCATGAACCCGACCTTGCAGAGCGGGGATGTCCTGCTGCTGCTCAAGACCGATGATATGAAAACCGGCGATCTGTGCGGTTTTTATTGGCAGAATAAACTTCTGCTCAAGCGGATCATCGGTGGGCCGGGGGATGTGATCTCCATCGACCGGAGCGGCGTTGTTACGGTGAACGGGGAGGCTCTGGAGGAGCCTTACGTCGATGAACTCGCGCTGGGCGAGTGCGACCTCAAGTTTCCGTATCAGGTGCCGGAAAATCGCTATTTCGTGATGGGCGACCATCGTTCAACTTCCATCGACAGCCGAAGCACCGTCATCGGCTGCGTGGACAAAAGCCAGATCGTCGGCAAGGTGTTCTTGAGGGTATGGCCCTTGTCACGTCTTTCATGGGTGCACTAAGGAGGTGCCATGATGAGGAATCGGTTCAATGAGATCATGCAGAAGCTGCGGGCGCAGCGCGTGAGAGCGCGGCGCTATACGGCGATGCTGCTGGTGCTTGCGATGCTGACATCACTCTCGGTCAGCTGGCGGCTGCATCAGGTGGGCACGGCGCTGACCACCGACAACGAATATAGCTGCGGCATGGAGGAGCACGTCCACACCGACGAATGCTATACCGAGGAGCTGGTCTGCGGCTACGAGGAAGGCCAGCCGGAAGACCCGGACTCCGCCTTTGCCGTGGACTCGGAGCCGACCACGGAAGAACCGGAAGCCGAGCCGGAAGAGCCCGAACCGGAGGAGACCGAGCCGGAGGTGCACCACCACACGGCGGACTGCTACGAGACCGTGCTTGTTGAGCACAAGGAACTGACCTGCGGCGAAGAAGAACATACCCACGATGAAAACTGCACGATCGACGACGACGGTAACTTCACCTGCGGCTATGAGGAGCACACCCACACGGACGACTGCTACACCACCGAGACGGAGACCGAGGAAAAACTCATCTGCGGCTACGAAGAGGGCCAAGTGATCTCGGACGGTACGGCGGCAGACGATGACGGCATTGCGGCGCTGGAAGATACCAACACCGCCACGTCTGTGGCGGACGACAGCAGCAGCGAGGCCGTTTCCGAGCCGGTGCTCCATCACCACACCGAGGCGTGCTACAAGAAGGTGCTGACCTGCACCATCCCCGAACACACGCACACGCTGGAGTGCCTTGCGGACTATAGCGCCGACGTGGAGACCGACGACGACTGGGAAAAATACAGCGTCGGCCTGAGCGATAACTGGAACGAGGCCCTGCTGGCCGTGGCAAAGGAGCAGCTTGGCTACAAGGAAAGCGAAAAGAACTTCCAGACCGACGAGGCACTGGGCGACATCATCGACGTCCACCATTACACCCGCTACGGTGCGTTCTACGGGAACCCCTACGCCGATTGGGACGTCGCGTTCATCGCGTTCTGCCAGCATTATGCGGGCATCCCTAAGACGGAGATCCCGCAGCGCTTGGGCTTGGAGGCGCTGCGTGCCGATATGGATGCCATGGGCTTTGCCTACCTCACCGAGGGCGAAGATGCGGCTTACGAAGCCATCCCCGGCGATGTGGTCACCTATAATAAAAACGGAACTGCCGACGACGAGACCATCGGCATCGTGGAGACGGTAGGCGACGATTCGCTGACCGTTATTTCTGGTGCCGTCGAGGGCGCTGTCGCGGAAGTGACCGTTCCCTTCACCGATGTCACCAGCACCATCCTCGTGGATCAGGCTTACGGCGACTACGTGGGCGAGGCCGACGACCGCGACGGCAGCCATGACGATGAGATCGCAGTGCAGCCGGCAGATGAAATGGGTGCGACGGCGGTGGATTCCGGGGAAACGCAGTATCCCGTCAATTTGGATAACGAAGAGGTTGCAAAGAAATTGGATGCGCACTTCGAACTGCAAAAGATGGGGAGCAATGGTCTTTATCAGAAGGTTACGGAAACCACAGTGAATGAGGGCGACGACCTTCGGGTGGTTGTGAACATCAAGGCCCCGGCAGGTACGTTCAACAAGGATGAGGAAAACGGCAACAAGCTCAAGTATACTCTGCCTTTTAAGCTGCAAGAACCGTTGGTGAATGAGGAAATTTATGATAAAAATCATCCGACAGAGGTGATCGGCCATCTGAGTGCGGACACGGACGGAAACGTAACGGTTGAGTTTTTTACGGATAATACTACTGGCTTTAATTACGAAAATCAGTTTGATGCAGATTTCAAGGTCTGGGGCAAGGCAGTTGCAAAAGGTACAGGTGAGAACCAGACCATCGAATTCCCCGGCGATAACGGAAGCTTTACTCTGAAAAAGAAGAGCGATATCAGCGTTGATAAAACAGCGGATACTGGTATTATAAGAGAAGGCGACAAGGTATATTTCAAATATACTGTTACAGTCAGCTCTCAGGAGGGCACTGCGGACAAAAACGTCACGATCAAGGACGTGATCACGCACAGCGATTCGATTGTTGGCAAATACAGCAGATTTGAACTGAAGAAAGGGGATGACTCGGCGGTAACTATTCCGACCGGATATCCCAAGATTACGGCAGACTCTAATAATACAAAAAATGAGAAGGAATTCGTAATCGAAAATCTTGATCCTTTGGGCAAAGGCGAAAGTTATGTTTTGACGTATTACTATGAGCTTACGAATGCAAATCAATTGACTATGGCAAATTCAGTTGGCAACAAGGCATCTGCGACTTATGGTAATACAACGAAGACGGACGTAGAGTGGAAAACCTACACTCCAAAGAGTATTTCGGTGGAGAAAATAAGAGCTGATGATGCAAACACCGATCGGTTGCAGCGCATTAAGTGGCAGATAACGATCAAAAACCCCAACAACGAAAATTTAGCTGGCTTGAAGGTGGAAGATCGGATTCAGACGCCGGGCTCAAAGATACTCATGGGTTCGGATTCGAAGATTGAGATTAATGATGCGAATAAAAAGCCATTTGAGACGATCTACACTGACAAGGTAGTACATAAGGATAGGGGCGGCTTTACCTATACGTTCCCCGCAGATAAAGTGGCAACATCCAGCTTTTATACCATTACCTACTTTACTTCGATTCCGGACAGTACAGACGCATCGGTTACAAACAATGTCGAGATCAAAAAAGGTGATGATACCGTAATAGGTACCGATAGCAGTACGACAACAGTTGGCAAGCGTGATTGGTATCTGGTAAAAGCTGTAGACAAAGAAATGTCTTTGACCAGTGATGGCACAGAGCTGTTGGCAAAAAATTGGAATTTCGCTGTCCGCACGGATGCAAGTACTGATACGGCGAAGCAGTTTACAGTATCTGATGTACTTCAGACGCCAACCGTTGCGGATAAAAACGGAGCGTCTAAGACATTTGAACTGGATCATTATGCAAAGTATGATGAGCTAAAGAACAGCCTTGAAAGCAATGGCACAAAGTTTGATGTTGTCGTTAAGAATGCCGATGGAACGACGCAATGGTCGAGAATCAACCTTGAGGAGTTTAAGAGCGCTCCGTATTATGGCGCAGTAACTGTAACCTGCTACAAAGATCAGGACATGGCAGAAGTAGCAACAAGTTCTGGCGATGAAGTCCGGGCGTTTAAGATCGGTGTCAGTTGGGCTGGAACGGACTTTAAGGTTACCCAGCTCAATACAGCAGCGTATAATTCCTATATAAAATGTATAGGGACGGGTGAAACGCTGGATAATCTGGCCGGAAAAGATGTGGTGACAGCAAAGAATGTATGCTCTGTAGATGCGAAGCATACGGCGGAAAAAACGACAAGCTACACGAAGCCGGAACCGGAGAAGCCGAAGGATTCGGAGTTATGCAAGCTTGTTAGCAAGGATGTGAATGATTTTGCTGACAACACGGTTACAATCGAGACGGGAACCCCCAATGGCACAGTGATTTGGTTCAAGCTCCTGATCAAACATCCCAATCCCAATGCAGATAAGGTCACCATTACGGATACCCTTCCCAAGGGCTTGAAGTATGTGGAAGCTAAAAACACTGAAAATACGTTGAATTGGCAGGACTCATATCGAGTTGGAACTACGAAATATGATAGAAACGGTATTGCCGAGTCCGATTTGTGGGCGTCGACCAGCAATCCCAACACAGACGTATTCCAGTTGACGACTTCCACGAATAAAAATGGACAGCAAGTGCTGACATTCACTTTGTCTGGACTTAAAGGAAGAGACCTGACGAATGATGATGCGTCCATTATCTACGGCGTAATAGTTGAGGACGACTACTGGAACGACATCCGTGAGAATCCGTCGAAGGAGTACCCCAACGAAGCAAGGTGGGGTGATCTTGAAAAGAGTGCAACCGCAACTGTAACCCGGACGAACTTTGAGACGCAGAAAGGCGTGAAGTACGACAAGAATACTCAAACAGCAACCTATACTGTTACCATCAACGCACAGAGCAAGCAGTTGCTGCCCTATCCAGATGGCTACTTGAAGCTTGAGGATAAACTTTCGGTTCCGCCGGGCCTGAGCGCCACGCTTGATCCAAACAGCATCGTGGTGAAGGATGAATACGATACAGATGTCACAGACGATAAAAAGGTGCTGAAGGAATGCAATATTTACCCGGACACCCACACGATGGAGATCGAGATCAAGGACGGAAAGAAATATCTGTTGTCCTATACGTACAAGTTTGTTCCGCACGAAGGCTTGCCCGCTAACCAGACGCTGACTGTAACAAATGAAGTGAAGATGTTCGGGCATATCGCTTCGAACAAAGACATGGAGTTCCATAATGGGGGCGGCAGCGGCACTGCATCGAACGGCGTGACGGACATCCTGACCCTCGTGAAATCGGAAAAGGGCAAAAACAATAATACCCTTGGCGGTGTGACCTTTGAACTTTCCGAATATGGAGAAAACCGCTGGACTCCGGTGGGACCCCATACTACAGCATTGAGCGGCGATGCAAAGGGCACGATCACGTTCCGCTACAATGAAAATAACAATCCGGCAAAGGGTACAGTGAGCGTAAAAGCGGACACCCTCTATGAGCTGGTGGAAACACAGACGGCTGACAATTACATCCTTGATAAAACACCGCATTACTTTGTGATGCTGTCGAAGGGTGCAACCGCAGACGAGGTGTATTCGAACTTTAGCCGCTCTGGTGTGGCACAACGTGACATCAAGTTTGTGTCAGCCGGACAGACGACGGATGTTCTGAAGGTCGAAAATGAGGCCCGAAAGATCAAGGTCGAAAAAGTCTGGAAGGATGCTGACGGCAATGCGATGGCTGCGCCGCAGGGTTCCATTACCGTTACCCTGCAACGCAAGGTGGGCAACGTTGTTGACAACGACTTTAGTGAAAAGTTGACGCTTACGAAGGGCAACGGTTGGAAGGTGACGTACCCGGATGAGGGTTCGCTGCCGGAAAAGGACGGCTCTGATGGTACGTACTATTACTTCGTAACGGAAGACAGCGTGCCGGACGGTTACAATGTAATGTACAGCTATGTTGACAAAAATAGCGTAACCCAGTCGGAACACGGTGTGACGGCTGGCGGAACGGCGACCATCACGAACCAACAAAAGACGAATTGGCTGAACGTTACAAAGGTATGGCAGGATTCGGATGGTAAACCGCTGACGGAGAATCTGCCGGAAATTACGGTTCACTTGCATCGGCGAAATGCAGATGGGACGAATACAGATATGGAGAAGTCCTTGACGCTAAAGGCCGATAACAACTGGACGGGTCAGTTCACTGACCTTGACCCCAATACCCAGTATTACGTTGTCGAGGAAACTGTGGATGGTTACACGGTGAGCTACACCAGCGATGTTGAGCACCCGGCTCGGCCCGGTGCCACCATCACTGTGACCAACCGCAAGAATGCCCCCGGCTACGAACTCCCGGCGACCGGTTCCACCGGTACGGCCCCGTACACCACCGCCGGTGCGGTGCTGATGGCTGCCGCGCTGGTGGGTGGATACCGCAGAAAACGCAGGCAGGAAAGGAGGGGCGAGTGACCCTCCCGCCCCTGCGGGCGGAGCACGGATCACCACAAGAAGCACAGCTTTTTGGGATTGCTTGGAAGCAAGAAAAAACAACTTGAAAAAGGACTTATTTTACAAGGAGACGATGAAAATGAAACACATGAAGAGATTCATGGCATTGTTTGCCGCGCTGGCCCTCGTGCTGGCGATGGCAGTTCCAGCGTTTGCGGCAACGGGTAATGCCAGCATGTCCAATGATGGCAAGATTACCGTTCAGAATGCGATTAAAGGCGATACTTATTCGATTTACCGTATTTTTGATTTGGTGAGCTTCAAGAATGATAGTACTGGTAAGGCATATTCTTATAAGCTGAGTGAGAAGTGGACTGGTTTTACCAGCACCAGCTTCACCGTGAATAAAAACGGCTACATTGAATGGAAAGCTGAGGAAACCGAAACGGCGGCAGCGGCGTTTGCGGAAGAGGCAAAAGCTTATATTGCAAGCCATAGTAGTACGGTTACGCCGGATGGGACAAATAAGGCTTCTGGTGAGAGCGTTGAATTTGACAATTTGCCGCTTGGCTATTATTTGGTGAGCACCTCGGTTGGTTCTCTGTGTAGTTTGGATACGACGGATAGGACTGTCGAAATTAGAGAGAAGAACGGAGTGCCTTCTGTCGATAAGGTAATCGTTGAAGACGGCAATCCTGTTAAAAGCAACAATGCCGGTATTGGCGATAAAGTAAATTACAAGGTTACCATTAACGTGACGGCGGGTAATACGAGCAACTATGTTCTGCACGATACCATGACCGGATTGGATTTCAATAATGATGTCAAAATCACCAGTGCAAAGAGCGGGCAGTTGACGACTGGATATACCGTTAAGACCACGGGCCAGACCGATGGCTGCACGTTTGAAATTGTGTTTGAGGATTCTGTGCTTGTTGCTGGTGATACTTTGACGGTTGAATATTCTGGCACGGTCAATGCGTCCGCTGTGATTGGTGGCAGTGGCAACAAGAACGAGAGCCATCTGCAATTTGGGGATAAAAATACTCCGTCGTCTGAGACCAAGACCTATGCTTGGAAAGTAAATGTTCATAAGTACACGGTTGAAAAAACAGGAGAAACCACGAGAGAAAAGGCACTAGCGGGCGCAAAGTTTGTGCTTTCTCGTGGAAATGAGAGCGAAAAAGAATACGCTGTCATGACAGGAAACAAAGTTACTTCTTGGAAAAAAGAGTTTAATAATGCAACTGTTCTTGTGACGGATGGTACGAATGATCTGATTTATGAGGGTCTGGATGCTGGCAATTACCAGTTGATCGAAACGGAAGCACCTACTGGTTATAATAAGCTCAAGAATCCAATTGATGTTGTGATTACTGCATCGAATGGTAGTGCAACAATCACCTATAGGGATGCAGATGAATCTGGGTATGAGACTGCCACTGGCGCAACGGTTAAGGTCCTGAACAACGCTGGCACCACCCTGCCCGGCACCGGCGGCATCGGCACCACGATCTTCTATCTGATCGGCGGCGGGCTGATGGTTGCAGCGGCCGTGCTGCTCATCGCGAAGAAGCGGATGGAAAACAAGTAAAACCAACCGGGAGCCGGCCGCTCCCCCGAAATAAGAGGGCATCTGCCCCGAACATATCCTTATAACATTAGGGAGTAGCCCATGAAAAAGAATCGCAGCAACATCATTTTAATATTGATCTTTCTCGTGGGTCTATCCGTGATGTTATATCCGACCGTCAGTGACTATATCAACCAGAAAAACCAGTCGCGCGCTGTGGCGAGCTACTCGGAAGAGGTTGAAAACCTGTCGGACGTGGACTATCAGGCCTATTTTGACGCCGCCGACGACTACAACCGGCGGCTGGCCGAAACGCCCGATGCCTTTTACCGGCCCGAAGAGGTGAGCGGCTACACCGACACCCTCGACGTCTCCGGTACCGGCATCATGGGGTACATCACCATCTCCAAGATCGGCGTGGAGCTGCCCGTCTACCACGGCACCAGCGACGGCGTTTTGCAGGTGGCGGCGGGCCATCTGGAGGGCAGCAGCCTTCCGGTGGGCGGCGCGGGCACCCACGCCGTCATCTCGGCCCACCGCGGGCTGCCCAGCGCCAAGCTCTTTACCAATCTGGATGAGCTGGAAGTGGGCGACACCTTCACCATCACGGTGCTGGACCGGGTGCTGACCTATGAGGTCGATCAGATCTCCATCGTCCTGCCCACCGAGACCGATCTTTTGCAGCCGGTGGAGGGCAAGGACTACGTCACCCTGATGACCTGCACCCCCTACGGCATCAACACCCACCGCCTTCTGGTGCGCGGCAAGCGGATCGAGAACGCGGAAAACCAGAAACACATCCGCGTAACGGCGGACGCGCTCCGCATCGAGCCCATTATCGTGGCCCCGGCACTGGCTGTGCCCATGCTGCTGGTGATGCTGGTGGTCATGCTGGCCGTGCCGCATCTGCGCAAACGCAAAAATCAGCGAGAGGAGAACCATCATGAAGAGCATCCGTAAACGGCTGGCCGCTGTGCTTGCGGCGCTGACCCTGTTGGTGTGGTGCGCGGCTCCGGCCTTTGCCCTCGAAGTGGTCGATCTGAGCCGCACCGGTTCCATCAAGGTGTCGCTCTACGACAGCGAAACATCCGAGGCGGTGGGCGGCGGCACGCTGACCCTGTACCGCGTGGCCAAGGTCAAAAAGGACAACGCCAACCTGAGCTTTGTGTACACCAACGGCTTCGAGGACTGCGGCGTGGAGCTGGGGGATCTGTCGGAGGGGGAGCTGGCGGGCCGGCTTGCCGAGAAGATCGCCGCCACTGCCGAGTCCACTACCGTGGAGGTCAGCGACCTCGGCACAGCCGAGTTCGGCGACCTTGAGGTGGGCCTGTATCTGGTCGTTCAGACCACGGCGGCGGAGAATTACAACGTCATCAACCCGTTCCTTGTGTCGGTCCCGATTCAGGAGAACGGCAGCTACGTCTACGATGTGGACGCCCTGCCCAAGGTCGGCACTGCGGCCAAGAAGACCCCCGAACCCCCCGACAAGCCGGACACGCCCGACAAGCCCGACACCCCGGACACGCCTGATACCCCCGACAAGCCGGAGGAGGAGAACCCGAATACCCCGGCGGCTCCCGGCCCGGACAACCCGGACGGCTGGGTCCTCGGCGCCCACGGTGAGAAGATCTACCTGAACCCGGAAGCCCCCAGCCCGGACAACCCCAACGGCTATGTCATGGGCGCCCACGGTCTGCCCCAGACCGGCCAGTTGAATTGGCCGATCCCGGTGCTGGCAGTGACCGGCGTGGTGCTGGTGGCGGCGGGGATCAAGCTCAAGAAGGGGACCCGCAAGCATGAAAAGTAAGCTGGGCACCCTCTTCATTGCGCTGGGCGTGCTGGCGCTGCTGGGGGCTGCGGGCCTCTTCGGCTACAACCAGTGGGACAACGCCCGCGCCGAGAAGGCGGCGGGTGCCGTGCTGAACCAGTTGGAAGAGACCCTTGAGCAGCCCAAGACCATCCTGCCCGGCGAGAGCGAAGCGGCGTCGGCCGCTGCCGAAGAGCCCGCCGAGGAAGAAGCGGACGGTATGACAGTCACCTTTATTGACGGCTACGATTACATCGGCTATGTCTCCATCCCGTCCATCGGGCTGGCGCTGCCGGTGATGAAGCAGTGGAGCTATCCCGGCCTGAAGATCGCGCCGGGGCGGTATGCCGGCTCCCTTGCCGCCGACGATCTGGTGGTGGCGGGCCACAACTACGCCCGCCATTTCAGCCCCATCAAGCACTTGGCCGTCGGCACCGAGGTGCTGTTCGTGGACATGGACGGCAAAACGTGGCACTACGAGGTCAGCGCGGGGGAGGTTCTGCAGCCGACCCAGATCGAGAAGATGACCGTCAAGTCCTCCGGCGACGACTGGGACTTGACCCTCTTCACCTGCACCACCGGCGGTCAGGCGCGGTATGCGCTGCGCTGCGTCCGCACCGATCCGTAAATCAGACCCAAAATGTACTCGCTTTCCCGCTGGAAGGCGAGTATTTTTGTGTTATCCGACTGGGAAAGGGGATCGCACATGGAAGATTGGGTCCGCAGTTTGTTTGGGCTGGCCGGTGGGCTGGCGCTGTTTTTGTACGGCATGACGACCATGAGCCGGGCTTTGCAGCAAGCGGCGGGGGAGCGGCTGCGGGGCTTCCTGCGCCGGGTCACCCGCACGCCCCTGACCGGGGCGCTGGCGGGGCTGGCTGTCACCAGCATTTTACAGAGCAGCTCGGCCACCATCGTAATGGTCATCGGCTTCGTCAGCGCCGGGCTGATGGGGCTGCCACAGGCGGTGGCCGTGGTGTTCGGGGCCAATGTGGGCACCAGCATGACGGCGCAGCTGGTGGCCTTCCGGCTGGAGGACTGGGTGTTCCCCCTGCTGTTCATCGGGGTGCTGGTCTGGTCGCTGGCCCGGCGGGAGCCGACCCGGCAGCTGGGGCTGGCGGTGTTCGGCTTCGGGCTGCTGTTCAACGGCATCGAAGTTATGTCCGGTGCCATGGCTCCGCTGGCGGTTAGCCCGGTGTTTCTGGGGTGGATGGCCGAGGTGCGCCGGGCCCCGCTGCTGGGCCTTGCGCTGGGCACAGGGATGACGCTGGTGGTGCAGAGCAGTTCGGCCACCATCGCGGTGCTCCAGCGGGCAGCCCAACAGGCCGGGCCGGACGGCATCCACAGCGTGCTGGGGCTGGCGGGGGCCCTGCCCATCCTGCTGGGGGACAACATCGGCACCACCATCACCGCCATCCTTGCGGCGCTCGGCCAGCCGCAGGATGCCAAGCGCACCGCCGCTGCCCACTGCTGCTTCAATTTGTCGGGGAGCTTGGTCTGTCTGCTGGCTCTGCCGTGGATGACAAAGCTCGTGGAGGCTGTTTCCCCCAAGGGGCCGGAGCTGGAGATCATTGCGCGGCAGATCGCCAACGCCCACACCCTGTTCAATGCGGCGTGCACGCTGGTCTGGCTGCCGCTGACGCCGGTGATGGTGAAGCTGGTCTGCAAGCTGGTGCCGGAGCAGGAAAGCTCCGGCGGGGAACGTTAAAGATCGCGGCTTTTCAGCAAAAAAAGCCGTTTGTCCATTGACAAGGCTTCGCGGCCCGTCGTATACTTACAGTGTCTTGTAAAACCCGCCGCATTGCGCGGACAAGAAAGAGGAGCGAAAGAAAATGAAAAACAACAACAGCAGCATCAAAACGGTGGTCGCCGTCGGTATCGGCGCCGCATTGTTCTTTGTTCTGGGCCGCTTCGTGGCGATTCCCAGCCCGGTGCCCAACACCAACATCAGTCTGCAGTACGCCGTTCTGGCCCTGCTGGCTGCCATGTACGGCCCCGTGGCGGGCGGCCTGATCGGCTTCATCGGCCACACCCTGATCGATCTGTCTTGGGGCGGCAGTCCGTGGTGGAGCTGGGTCATCGCATCGGCCTTCGTAGGCGTTGTGGTCGGCCTGTTCGCCAAGAAGCTGGACCTGCAGGAAGGCGAGTTCGGCAAGAAGCAGATGGCAGCCTTCACCGCCGCCAACATCGTGGCACACCTGCTGGCATGGGTCGTGGTTGCCCCTGTGCTGGACATCCTGATCTACGCCGAGCCGGTCAAGAAGGTCTTCGCGCAGGGTGCGTTCGCCGCTGTCTCCAACATCATCACCGCAGTGGTGGTGGGCGGTCTGCTGGTGCTGGCCTATACCAAGACCATCGCCAAGAAGGGCTCGCTCGATCAGGAGTGATTTTTGGATGGAACCCGCAGCCTTTCCTTCGGCCATCCCGGAGGAAGGGCTTTTTGTTTGAACAGCTGAGGTAACGTACCCATGGCAGAACGCAGAGAACCCATTATATCGTTCCAGAATTTTTCGTTCCAGTACCGCGCCCAGAAGCGCCCGACGCTGACCGGCATCGATCTGGACATCTACCCCGGTGAGCGGGTGCTCATTGCGGGCCCCTCCGGCAGCGGCAAAAGCACGCTGGCGGGCTGCATCAACGGGCTGAACCCCTTCTCAAACCCCGGCGAGTGCACCGGCACCCTGACCGTGGACGGCGTGGACGCCCCCCACAGCAGCATCTTTGAGCTGTCGGCCCATGTGGGCACCGTCCTGCAGGACCCGGACGGCCAGTTCATCGGCCTGACGGTGGGCGAGGATATCGCCTTTGCGTTGGAAAACAGCTGTATGCCGCAGGACGAGATGCACGCCGTCACCCGCCGCGCCGCCAAGCTGGTGGGCATTGAGAACCACCTCGGCTATGCGCCCCACGAGCTTTCCGGCGGGCAGAAGCAGCGGGTCAGCCTTGCGGGCGTCATGGTAGATCAGGTCAGGATCCTCCTCTTCGATGAGCCGCTGGCCAACCTCGACCCCGCTACCGGCAAACAGGCCATTGAGCTGATCGACGAAATCCAGCAAAAGACCGACACCACCGTGCTCATCATCGAGCACCGGCTGGAAGATGTGCTCTGGCGGAACGTGGACCGCATCGTCCTCGTCAACGAGGGGAAGATTCTGGCCGACTTGCGCCCGGACGAACTGCTTTCCACTTCGCTGCTGGCCGAAAACGGTATCCGCGAGCCGCTCTACCTCACGGCGCTGCGGTATGCGGGCGTGGCCATCACGCCGGAAAAGCGCCCTGCCCATGTGGACAGCCTTGTGCTGAACGAGGCCGATACGGCGGCGCTGAAGCAGTGGTTCACCGCCTACCCGCAGCCGGAACCGGCGGCGGCCCCGGTTCCCCTGCTGGAAGTGCGGGATCTGAGCTTTGGCTACCAGAAGGGCCAGCCGACCCTGAAGCATGTCGGCTTCACCATCGGCAAGGGCGAGATGGTCAGCATCGTGGGCCGGAACGGCGCGGGCAAATCCACGCTGTCCAAGCTCATCTGCGGCTTCGAGACGCCGGATGCGGGTGAGATCTTCCTGAACGGAAACCCGCTGGCCGGGCAGAACATCCGCAGCCGCGCCAAGCACATCGGCTACGTGATGCAGAACCCGAACCAGATGATCTCCAAGACCATGATCTACGACGAAGTGGCGCTGGGTTTGCAGCGCTCCGGCCTGACGGAAGCGCAGATCCGGGAAAAGGTCGAGCAGACGCTGAAAATCTGCGGTCTGTATCCCTTCCGCAACTGGCCGGTGTCGGCGCTGAGCTTCGGCCAGAAAAAGCGGGTGACCATCGCCAGTGTGCTGGCGCTGGACCCGGAGCTGATTTTGCTGGACGAGCCGACTGCCGGGCAGGATTTCCGCCACTATACCGACATCATGGAGTTTTTGCGCGGCCTGAACGCGCAGGGCGTCACGGTGGTCATGATCACCCACGATATGCACCTGATGCTCGAATACACCCAGCGTGCCCTCGTCTTCTGCGATGGTGAGCTGATCGCGGACCGGAGCGCGGCAGGCGTTCTGTGCGACCCGGCCCTCATCGAACAGGCCGCGCTGAAGGAGACCAGCCTTTATACGCTGGCCAACCGCTGCGGCATCGAGTCCGCGCAGGAATTTGTGGAGCGCTTCATCGCGCAGGACAGGGAGGTGCGAGAAAATGGCCGCTAAAACGGTGCTGAATTATCTCCCGCGGGAAAGTGTCGTCCATAAGTTGACGGGTACCACCAAGCTGGCGTTTTTCCTGCTGTTTACCTTTGCCAGCATGATCACCTACAACACCTATGTGCTGCTGGTGCTGCTGGCGGTCAGCTTGGCGGCGTTCAAGCTGAGCAGGATCAAATTCCGCGAAGTGCGGTTCATGCTGGTCTTCATGCTGGTGTTCCTGCTGTTGAACAACTTCTTCATCTTTTTGTTCGACCCCGATCAGGGCACGACCCTCTACGGCACCCGCACGGTGCTCTGCCACCTGTTCTGGCGGTATGACCTGACGGCAGAGCAGCTGTTCTATATGTGCAACATCTCGCTGAAGTATTTCGTGGCCCTGCCGGTGGCCATCCTCTTCATCTCGGCCACCGACCCCAGCGAGTTTGCGGCCAGCCTGAACAGCATCGGCATCTCGTATAAGGTGGGCTACTCGGTGGCCATAGCGCTGCGGTATATCCCGGACATCCAGCGGGACTACCACAGCATCAGTCAGGCCCAACAGGCCCGCGGCGTGGAGCTGGGCAAGAAGGAACCTTTCTTCAAACGGCTCAAAAATTCCGTGAACATCCTGCTGCCCCTGATCCTGACCAGCCTGAACCGCATCGACACCATCTCCAACGCCATGGAGCTGCGGGGCTTTGGCAAAAAGAGCAAGCGCACATGGTACACCCAGCGCCCCTTCGTCCACCGCGATTTCATCGCGCTGGGGCTGGGCGCTGCGCTGCTGCTGCTCAGCCTGACCGTGACCCTCCGCTTCGGGCGGTTCTATAACCCGTTCATCTGATCTTTTCCTAGGTTCGGTAAGGAACTTCCCAATAAAGAAAAACCAACAACACCCCCACCTGCGCGGACGGGGGTGTTGTTCACATGAGGGAGAAAAAAAGAAAACCACTGCACAAACATCGTGCAGTGGTTTTTTGGTGGAGAATAGCGGGATCGAACCGCTGACCTCTTGCATGCCATGCAAGCGCTCTCCCAGCTGAGCTAATCCCCCACATATTCGGTTCAGTGTCTTGCGACGTGAGTTATTATACCAGCCGGGAGAGGAGTTGTCAACACCATTTTGCAAATTTCTGCACAAAAAAGCGCCCCGGCAGACGGTAAAGCTGCCGGGGCGCGATGGTGCGTGGAAAATTCAAAAGATCAGTTCGCAGCGTACTGGCGGTCGAAGATCTGGGGTGCCACCTTGATGAGCAGGACGGCGGCCACCAGCGTGAGAAGGGTCTCCGGCAGCATGTAGCTGGCGTTGTAGACCAAGCTGTAGGTCCAAGCGCTCAGGCCCTCGTTCAGGTTGCCCCAGACCAGCACGCCGGACAGGAAGCTGCACATGAAGCGCAGGAAACCGGCCATGAAGGTGCCGAAGGCCACGCCGACCATCCGGTTCTTGAAGGGGCGGGCGAACAGCTCGGCGGTGCCCAGCGCCATGAAGGCCACGATGTAGTCCAGCAGGATCTCACCGAGGAAGTACAGGAAGGTGGGCGTCGGGGGTGCCCAGAAGCCCAGCAGCATCTGGAGGCAGCCGTTGACGAAGCCGGTGAACAGGCCCCACTTCACGCCGTGGCGGAAGGA
>CDYU01034244.1_pt1 | contig 29064 bp, 48 predicted proteins | sample 480701 | NCBI WGS metagenome assembly CDYU01 (sample SAMEA3182105, study PRJEB8094) | gut metagenome | biome: human; feature: gut; material: Stool; isolation source: human stools | place: Canada | collected 2013-02-26 | reverse complement strand
CTTGCTATACTTCTCATATATCCGTTACGTTTATTACTTCTTTTCATTTAAACATTTATTTAATTGTTGAACAAGTATTTCTTTTTTAACTATTCCTACTTCTCTTCTTCCAGTAGGAAATAAGATAGTAGGAACATCTTTGATACAATCTTCTCTTACTTTATCTTGATGAATATTTCTATCAATAAAATCAATCTTGAACTTAGCTCTAAATTGTTCTTCTGATATAACATCTAAGATTTTAGATTGCATACGAACACAACTTCCACATCCTTTAATAGTATAGAATTTAATAATAATTAATTTAGTATCTTTCTTCATAAATAATATAATTAGCTTTAAAGTCTTCTTCAGAAACTTCTATTATATCTTTTTTAGTAACTTTACGTCCATTAATACCTTGAAATAATTCTGCTTCTTGACTTATTAATCTAATAGGATTTACATTATTTACAAAATAAAGATCTCCTTTCTTAGAAATTACTTTATCCCATACTTCAATTGGTTTATTCTTTTTGTATTCAATCATTTTCCTGTACTACCATGACCACCAGTTCCTCTTTCAGATTCACCAAGTTTATCTACTTCATTCCATACAACAGTAGGATAACGATTGATTTGAACTTGTGCAATCTTATCTCCTATATTATAAGGAAATTCTATATAAGAATTACTAAAATTCTTACTTCCAAAACCAGCTAATTTGCTTATTCTATTAATAGTATTGCATAAAGTTTCAATCATATCTCTAACCCATTTAGAAGTACGAGGTTTAAATGATACCATTAATTCTCCTCTATAACCACTATCTAATACACCTACATGATTAGCCATATAACAATCAGTCTTACGATTACTACTACGAGGAAATATTTTCATATCATATCCTTCAGGAAGTTCAAAAGAAAGTCCTGTTCCATAGATATAACAATCCATTTCTTCATCATATTCTATGCTTACAGCTTTAACATCTAAACAAGCATCACCTTTTTTAGCATAAGTGGGAAGAGTGGCATCTTCACGAAGTTTCTTAATTTTAATTGGAAGTTCCATTTTTAATAGTTTTAATAATTAGTTTAATAATAGATTTATTTATATCATATAATACATAGATATTATAGATAGGAACAAATAATAATGTAAAGAATATAATATTATATCTTATATCTCCTTCTAAACTATATTCATTCTTACCTAATAATAATCTATCTAATATATTTAAAAGTAATATAATAAAGCATACTTCAAATATAAATATAAGAGGTATCTTTATTAATAATATGAAAGCAATATCTAACATAATTCTAAAGCCAATGAAAGAGCTTTTTGACTAACGTTATAATCTGCACCAAATAAACCAACTTCAAGACGTTTTTCATCATTGGTATAAGATTTAACATTAGAATAATAACCAGTAATTCCATTATACATTTGCCATGCAGTACCTTCTACTTGCTTTTGTCCTATACCAGTAAATGTATAATCAAGAACATCAGTTATAATATTTAGTTTTTGCTTACTAATACCAGACTGTTCAAATGCTGAATTATCTCTATTAAATAAAGCATTATGAAGTTTAAACTCATTTACTATTTCATTCTCTTTTTCATTCAAGAAAACGTCACAGATATAATGTTTAATATCATCATCATTTACATCAGTCTTAAATAATACTTCATATATTTGTTTCTCTTCTTCAATCTTTTCTTTAGTAAAACCAAGAATTTCAGGAACAGTATAAAGTTTACCATTAACTCCTTGATTATGTCTAAAAGATATATAAGATTCAGAAGCTTTTCTTGCAGAATTAAGCATATTAAGACACCATAATCTAACAGGAGTTAACATTATTTGAACAGCCGAACTACCATCATGACTATTAGTAAATACAAGATATTGATCTATATGATCATTTCCACTAACAGTTATAGGAGTTTGTATTTTAGCAGTAACAAATATCTTCTGTCCATAGCCAAGATAACCAGCACTACACCATTTAATGTTATCTCCAATAGCATTATCAAAGAAATTAAATGCTTGAATGTTTTGAACTGGTTCATATCTACCACGAACTTCACCAAGAGGAATATTTGTATCAGTTCTATAAGTACAGAAACTATTAGGAACATCAACAAATTCATGACCATTTACAATATTAGGGAATAGAGAACCATCTCTACTCCCATTTATTGCAGGCATCTTAGCAGCTAATTGACACTTAGCAACAGTGTAATTAAGTTTAGCTTTTTCAATTACTTCTGCTGAAGTTTTACAATCAGATACATCAATACCCATTTTTCCACGAAAAGGAATACCCTTTACTTTATACTTACTTTTATAGTTAGCATCTCTTAAATCAAAAGCCATAATTTAATCTTTTAATCCACTAAGTCTATCATAAATAATATTCATTGCTTGTTTTCTTGTAACTCCATAATTATTTATAAGAATTGCAATTATCTTTTCAAGTTCATCATCTACTTTTGTATTTATCATATTATTTAATTATTAATGAAACATTATTTTCAACTTTACATATATGTAAATCAGCATTAAGAGCTAAATGTCCTTTAATTTCAATCTTATTAATATCACTAACTACATTACATTTATGAGGATGCTGTCTAATCCAAGATAAAAGAGGAAGATTTTCAACATTATGTAAATCAGCAAGAGAAATATTAATAGAGACGTTAGTAGTAATTGCAATAAGGTCATCTTTTGTAATCACCCCTGTAAAGGATCGAACATCATCTAATTGCACTTCTGCTTCGTCTCTCGCTTTACTTTCAGCAATAAGATATTTAGTTATAATAGCAGCAATATAATCTAAATCTAATTCTTCTACTGTATCAGTACTACTAATATATTCTCCTACAATATCAAAATATAGACGAATAATATCTGCAATAAGAAGATCATCTAATTCTATAGTTGGAGATACTTTAGTATATACTTTAAATGTAGAACCTTCAATAGAACGATTACCAGATTTATTAATAGTACCAAATTGAAGAACTGCATCAAGAACAACTTGCTTCAAACGAGTATAAGTATTAGTCTTTGTCTTCTGAATCTTATTAACTCTATCTTTCTCATCTTTACATTCACGTTCTTCAGCTTGATATTTCTTAATAACATCAATGTAAGATTTAATCTTTTCTTTAAGACCTTCTTCTGATAGTGCTAACTTCTCAAGAAGCTCATCTGTTACTTCTCCTTCTTCAAGTTGAAATATAATATCTTGAAGTTCATTTGAAATTGAATATAAACTTGCCATTATCTTATATCTTTAGTATAAATAGTTTTAGTTTTAATCTTACCACAACAAGCACAACGACTTATTATAATATTACCAACAACTTCTGAACGAATATTATCAATAGGTTTACTATCAATAACTTCTAATTTATGAAGTCCTAATGCACAACGCATCCATTGATAGTTCTTTTTACCAATAGAAGCTCTATATTCAGCTTCTGTCATTACTTTAGTTTCTTGATTTCCTTCCATTCTTCTTTCTTTTAGGTTTATCAATCCAATTATACAACTTCTTATTCTTCATTTTCTTAGACTTATTTAAAGAACTAATAGCTTTATAATCTAATTCTCTTTTAAGTTTTTTAATTTCCTTATCCATATTATATTCTTGTTCAACAACAATATTATCAATAATATCAAGAGTTTTCATCTTTTCTATATTTATTAACACCAGTATTTAAAGGAGCTTTTATATAACTTAAAGGATTATAATTAATAAGAGTTATATCTTCTACCTCTATACTATTAATAACATCTATAGGATTATCCATATCTATACCACCATTTATAGCAATAGAACATTGAGTAATATTTGCAGGAAGTTTATTATCTACTCTTTTGAGATATTCATTAACTGCATCTATTTGATTCTTATAAATATGACAATCTCCTCCAGTCCAAGTAAAAGTTCCAAGATGATAACCTGTAACTCTACAAAGTATTCTATGAAGAATACCATAACTTAAAAGATTATAAGGAACTCCTAAGAACATATCACAACTTCTTTGATAAACAAATATATCAAGGTATCTTCCACGACAACCATATTCTCTAACATTACATTGAAAGAAATTATGACATGCAGGAAGAGCTTGATGATGTTCATTATAATCTTGCCAATTCCAAGCATCTACAATATGATAACGACTAAATGGATTATGAATAAGACCTTCAACCAATTGTTTTATTTGATCTACATGTTTTCTATTCGTACCTAAATTATCATAATATTCTACATTATATCTACCTTGTTCTCTCCATTGAAAACCATAGATTCTACCACAATCTCCATATTCATAATCTTCTGTAATATCAGCAGGTTCACTAATATTATGACAAGCAGTATGAGCTTGAGAAACCATAGACATCCATTCTTCAAAATCAAGACCACCTCCTAATTCACGATAATATCTATAAGCATCATCATCCCAAATATGATTATTATATTTATGAAGAAAATTAATATTAGTTTTACCTTTTAAAAACCATATCAATTCACTTATTACATTATTAGTAAGAACTTTCTTTCCCATAAGAATAGGAAATTCATTATTCTTAATAACAATGCTTTTACCAAATACAGATAGAGTAGAAGGTAGACCTTCACGAGCAGGCGGTTTAATAGAACCATCACTAAGAATTTCCTTTAGAATCTTGGCATACTGTTTCATCTTTTAAATTATTTAGATATTCAACAACTTCTTCAAAACTATGTTTTGCAGTACTTATATCATCTCTTTTCATATAAATACCTTCTGGTAATTTCTCTACTACTGTTATACCGTATAACTTTTCATAGCCACTAAGAGAAGAACTTGATAATTCAATAATATATTTATCAGTACTTAAATAACTATGTATATTATGAGTAAAGAAGTTAACACCGGGAACAACATCCTTAAATATCTTTATTTCTTCTTTACTTGCATCGGCTAATTTTAACTTTGTCATTCTATAAAGCATTATTAAATTTATTAGCAACTAAACACGCATTTCGATAATTAAGAGGAACTTTGCCTTTTATAAGTCTCTTCTTAACATATTCAAACCCAGTAGTACTATTGAGTCGTGGAACAGCAGCAAAGTACTGTTCCACTTCTTCAATTATCTCTCTTTTATCTATAACATAAAATATCTTATGATCTTTAATTTTATGTTTAGGATTAATAGCAACACCAAGTCTACATTCAACTATGCAATACATAAATTATATTATTGTTATCTTTTCTTTCATTAGAAAGACATTTAACATCATAACAAGTAGTATGAGTATATAATGCACATTTTCTACATTTAATACTATCTACAATATCAGATTTAATAGCTTGCACAGAAAGTCCATCAATAATATCTACTTCTCCTACTTTAGTTTCAACTATGTTTTCATATTCCAAAATCTTTTTCAAGTTTATAATATTTAATAAAATCAAGAATATCTTCGTACCAAATATAATGACAACCAACAACTATACACCAATCAATTTTATCTAAATAATCTCTTGATGATGGAGGAACAGATATTTGACTATCTTTAAATTTACGTCCTTTAAATATTCTAAGAAGTTTATAATCTCCACACATTATATTCTTATCAGAGAACTTCATTTCAAACTCTTTTTCCTCTTTATGTTTATCTATTATATATTTAAAAGTTCTAAATAAACAAACAGCATCATGATAAGGAACTGAACAACCACGAGAAGTATATATAAATTTAGAAGCAGTATTAAATGGATTAACAAATTTCAATTGAGTATTTTCTATACCATTAGTATATTCTCTTACTTCTTTATATTCCCAATGTCCTTTATCTTTTCTCCAAGCATAATAAGAAATAGAAGTCATTATATTAACTCCTTGTCGCCATTTAGCAGCTTGATTAGTATAATTAATATTTTTAAGTGCTTCTTCTCTATTTCTTTTATTAGTTTCTATACGTTTTCTTTCTACATCTCTTTCCATAGCATCTAATACTTTAGAACGAGCAATAACATAAGAAACCCAACTATCACAATCTTTATAAACTTCTTTACTAATAGGATATTTATTATCAATATCTTTCTCAGGAACAAAAACAGTATCATACCGTTTTCTTACTTCTTTAAGAGATATACCTTTACCATAACAATATTTAGTATAGAAAGAACGAAACTTTAATTCTTTAATTTGTTCAGAACTAAATATTTCTCTATTAGTTATATCTTTTACAGATTTAGGAGTAACTTCAATAGATGTCTTATAAGACCATCCATGATATATATGATAAGCTATTGGTTTATTTATTACTTTATCAAACCATCCATATTTATAAAGTTCTTTATCTACACACCAATTAGTAAATTCAATAAAACCTTTCCTATCATCATATAAACGATCTACATTTCCGTGGTAATATAATTTTTTATTGCTATTTAAAACAACAAATTCATGTTGAAACCATTTATATAATTCATGAATTAGATATTCAGCATGAAGTTTTAATTTAACTTCTTCTGATTCATTAAGAATATCTTTTTCAAGATAAGACATGCTTATATAAACAGTCCAATCTTCAGGAATAGAAGATCTAACATCATAATAAAGAGGAGACTCACAATACAATATAGCTTCTTTATTCTTTCTATTTATAATAGCAGCACAATTATTGTAACTATGCCAATATTTAAGAATACTATCTAAAGTATTATCTATTTTATTACCTTTAAACAAGTAGTCTCCTATACCAACGACACAATTATAAGAACGTCTATTATCTTTATAATATATGACTTCTGGAGCATCTTCTTTCTTATGTATCCAAGCATGAATAATTTCATTACGCCTATAACTACGTTTACTTCTTTCTTTAGTCATTTATTTAATCATTTATTTAATTAGTTATTTCAAATATAACACTTATTCTTTGATATACAAAGAAAATCTTAGGATTTATTTTAATAAATTTTAGCTTATTCTTAGACTCGTGGTGGAACGAATAATGTAAGTAATAGGATTGTTCATATTAGAGATAAAAATGCAATAGAAGAGAAAAGAATGATGTTCTCGTTGATGTTGATAGATGTTTTATCCCCTGTAAAGAAGCGATGAACGATTGCTACTCGTATGAGATTGGAATGTTTCATTAATAGCAATAACATGTCTATCAGCTCCTTTACAGGGGAGTTAACATCAATAAACATAAAACTCCCACTATGTCTTTCAACAATAGCAGGAGTTTCGCACATGACAACTCTTTAATAATTAATATCAAGTCTCAATATAAGAACATCAGGATTATTCTCATCGTTTTCTTCTGTTAGAGTAACGTTACAATTATCTTTAATATATAACTCTTTAAATATATCCTTAATACTTACATTATAATATCCATATTGAGTCTTATTAAATCTTTTAGATTTATCTGTAGCTGGTGTTTGACTAAATGCAAGATATAAACATTCTCCATATATTGCATCTACACGTTTTAGAAATGTAACATAATTAAAAGGATTAAGATTATACGTCCTAATAGTTAGAAGTTTAGTTGTTACATTAATATTATCACCAGCATAGTTTACTTTGTTTTTACCAATTATTTCATATCCATAAATCATATTTAATTATTATAATATTTTAATTACATTTCCATGCATAGGAACATCTTTAACTCCTCCACGAGTTCTATACTCTACAAACGCTAATCTTCCTATGTATTGATCTTTATTAGTAAGATATTCAGCTTTAGTATTAAAATCTCCAACAGGAATACATTCAAACTCTTCATCATTAATATCATTTTTCAATATAAATTTAGCAAGATTACTACGTTTATATCCTTCTGGAACAATATTAATAATTCTAAATCTTCCATCAAATAAAGGCTTAACTTTAAACATTGCTGAATTTCGTCTACCAAATTGATATTCTCTATCAGGATTACGAAGTATAAGTCCTTCAAATCCAGCAAGCACAAACATATTACAATAGAAACTACAATCAGGAACTCCTTTTGTTTCATAAGTAGGAAGAACAACAAATCTTTCTCTATTATTAATATGAATACTTCTAAGCATTTCGCTTTTAGTAACAGATGGAATTCTAAGACCAGCAAAATTCTTATAAAGAATTTCTAATCTATCAGCTTGAAGAGTATTTTCAATAGCTAAATCATAACACCAAAATTGAAGTCTTTGATTCAAAGGATTTTTAAGATTCTTAGCTGCACTATTAATCTCATTAAGATCAACACCGGGAATATATAATTCTCCATCAAGAACATAACCTTCTTCTTTCATAAGTTTATAAAAGTTCTTAGGTATCTTACTCATAAGATATTGTTCTAATGCAGGACATATAAGTTGATTACCTTCTCTACTTCTAAAATCAAGACTATCTTGTTCAAACAATCCAACTCCTATTGTTCTTGCAGATATATTACATCTAAGACCATTAATCTTCCATTGTCCTAAACCTATACCATCATCTTTTTCTCTATCCAATATCTTAGCGAGCATTGGAAGAACAAAACCATCAGATGTAGTATTATTCTTAGGAAGATATGTATTAAGATAGTTAATCAGATCTTTACCAGCTAAATGAGAAGGAGAATTATCATAAACTTCTGCAAGTTCTTTACCTCCTTCTTTAATCTTAGCTTTTACAATAGACTGGTATTCTTTAAGAACATCTCTCTTAGGAGTATATGTATCTCTATGAAGAGTTTTACCAACAATACCATATTCTAATCGAATATCTTTATTGTCGATAACTTCTGCACTCCACATAATAGGTTCAGAGCGAGCATTTCTCTTATACAGAACAGTTTTCTTTTTCATTCTATTTCAGTTATTTTATATTCATTAGGATAATCACGAACAATTCCTTCTGCTGCTTCTCTACTTAAAGTAAGAGTTTTATTACTACTAAGTTTAGTAAGATAAACAGTTCCTTTCTTTGGTTTAGCTTTAGCAACTTTCTCTTCTTTTACTTTCTTAGTTCTAATAGATTTCTTCTTTTCTTTAGAGTATATAACAGGTGGATGAAGTTTTTCATATTCAATATTATCTTTATGAATATCAATAATAGGCTGAACTGGACAATCTAAATATACAAGACAAGCAATTATCCAACGATACCTAAAATGAATAGTTTGAAGATAAGGATTAGTAAACAAAGTTATCTCTTTAAGATACTCTTGTATAAGAGCTTCTTTACTCTTATATGTTAGATTATGTTCTACCATTCGCTTATCACTTGCATCTAACTCATAAGAAAATATTTCTTGATATTCTTTCATCTTCCTACTTTTACTATTATTATACGTTTAGGTTTACCTATTCTAAAATGATAATACTTAAACGCTTGAACATAATTAGTAGTATGAGCTTGTAAAGGAATCTTTCCGTTAGCTTTACCAAGTCCCGTATTATAATCAAATCCAGAAGGAATAATATGATATTTACCATATTCTTTAAGAAGAAGTTTATTAATAATTTCTTTTTCTTCTTCTCCATCAACATTTATTTCTCCATAAACTTGAATATCTGAGAGATTAACAACAGTTCCATTTTTTCCTAAAGATATATTAACTGCTGCTTCGGCTTCTTTCAATTTATCTATTTCTTTCTCTTGTTCTTCAGTAAGAGGAAACATAACATATCTACTATTGATATGATCTCCTATACCAAATCTATTAATCATAATATGATCAAGAGCTTCAAAATTCCCATAATCTATTGTATCGTTCGCCATAATCTTCTATATTAAATGATTCTAATGTTTCATTTATCATCTCATTTATAACTTCGTCAGAATATGCTTCAATAAGTTCACTAAAATCTTTAGCTCCATAATTATCTAAACCTTTACCATTAGGAATAAGAATATAAGGAATATTATAATCTTTTTTCAATCTCTTAGCTCCTCTTATTCCTGTAAGATCGAAGTCATAGAAACTAACAATAAGATTTAAACCATGAAGATTTAGTTTAGAATTAAGATAATCATATTCATTTTGTTTAAGAATATAAGACTCACTACTAACATTAATAACACCTATTTTATATTGCTGCCAACTCCCCTGTAAAGGATAGCGATTAAGCCAATTACTAATAGCCAAATTATCTTTGTAACTTTTAGTAATTAGTATAATATCATAATCATCTCTATCTAATGTAAGAAGCCCAGCAAGACAAGAAGTATTAGTTATAAATTTAACTTCTCCTTTACTCCTATCTCTAAGCGGATAATAAATCTCTATATTATAAATACCATTTTGATCAAGTCCTAATATATAAGCATAAGCAGGATCATTAGCTTTATATCTATATTTTGGTTCAGGTTGACAAAATCTATTAATATAGTATTGTTCAACAGGAACAACAAAATGAGTATCTAACCAATTAATACCTATCTTCCATTTACCCCATATATCTTTATCTTGTTTAGTCCATCCACGAGTAACAATTTCTATTATCGGTTTAGATTGCTTTACTTTCTGAATACTTTCTCTAAGTAGAACAAGATTCTGAAAATCATCTTCTTTACCACTTATAATATTTCTAAAAGTATAAGATATATGTTTAAGGACATAATAAAAATCAGATTTATTATTAATATTAATTTGTCTTCCAACTTTAAAACTAAGAATATATGCTACAATATCAAATACATCTCCCCAGAAAGATCCGTTAAAATCTCTCATACGAAGCTTACCTTTATTGTTAATAGCAAATCCAACAGTAGGATGATGATCTATGCGTATAGGAGAACATATAAGTTCACCAGTTTCAATACAATTAATAATCGTATCTATAGGTATATTCAAATATGTTGAAGCTATTCGTTCTTGACTTACTTTAGAAAGAAGATAATCTTTTGTAAGAGTATTGTCTATTCCTTTACGCATAATATTAGTAATAAGAAAAGGCGTAACAGAAATTAATCTATTACGCCCTCAAAGTTAATTATCTATTTGTTAGAAAGGCATGTCATCACCACCATCTGTTGTAAATCCTGCACCGCCAAAATCTTGAGGAGCCGCACCCATCATAGGAGCAGCAGGAGGAATAATACCAGCACCAACAGGAATACCAGCACCGATACCAGCAGCGATATTAGGTTTCTTTTTGCTTGCTACATTCATAGGAATAATAGCTTCCTTAGTAATATCAAGCATAAGATTACGAGGTTTCATAGGTTGTTTGTCAGTATTAAATTGAATAATCTCAAACAGACCTTCTCCAACAAATGATGGGAATACTAAATCACCTTCTTGAGAACGATTGCCAGAAGGAGTCCACTCACCATTCTTCTTATAATAACGAAGAAGTTTACCCCATACTTGTAAAGGCTTACCATTACTATCAAGTAAACAAGACTGACCTTTATTACCTGTTTCAAGAAGTTTAACAACATTGTCAAACATCACACTCCAAGCATTAAGAATATCTTGAGGTTCAACAGGAACAAAATTAAGATCATCGTCATAATCTTGATAATCAAGTTCAAGCATATCAAGTTCTTCTTCTGTAAACTGACGATTCTTCAAATAGAAAACTTCAAGAACATGCTTAATAATAGCAATAGGTTGAGTAAACATCCATTCATGTTCTCCTCCGGGAATAGTATCTACACGAGATTCAACAGGAAGAATATTAATATAAGCATAACGCTTCTCTGATTCCATAGGATGAAGAGATGTAAATTCAAATACCAATTTAGGTACTTTACAACCAGTAAATTGAGAATTAGCACCTTCTTTATCTCCATAAGTTACCCATTCTTTACGAACATTTAAGCAACCACGGAAAAGATTATTTACAGCATCACTATGCTGAAACTTTCTTCTACTTACAGAACGAATTTCGTTATTAATACCTCTACGTCTTTTCTTAGGAGCAGCAGTTTCATTAACTGTTTCTTCTACTCCATTAACTTTCTCTGTTTCTTTTTCTTGAGTACTCATAAAATTATTTGTTTAAATTGTTATTATTAGTCCTATTTAGCTTGTACAACTCTAAATAGAACGGTGAAAAAGCTGTCAAATGTAATAAATTAAATTGATAAATGCAAAAAAAAAGGAGATAATTCTTTAATGAACTATCTCCTTTCTTACTAATACTAACTTATGGAAGAAGAGTATTATTTCTTAGCAGTACGAGCAACTGGTTCTTCGTCTTTCTCAAATTCAAAGCTATAAGCCTTAACATCAACCATCTCTCTACCATTAGGAATAGAAACATTAATAGGCTCTTCCAAGTTAACTTTGAATACACGATTAATCTTAGTTGGCTCCTCCAAGTCAGATTTCAACTGTTCCCAGATATTACTATCAGAGAAACTAAGAGTAAGACCAAGACCAACCATATTAGAAGTAGTAGAAGTTTTACTACCGCTATAATCATCCATTGTCGGACCAACAACATCATTCAAATCCAAGAACTGAACAAGAACTTCATTACCAACTTCTTCTGCCATTTCTTCAGTGATAATACCCTTAGCAATAGCACGAGCTACAAGAGTATCACGTTTACTTACCAACAGCTCTTCAGTCTGCATTTCTAACAATGCTTTCTTCTGTTCCTCACTCTGACGAATAGCAACTTGACGAGGACTACCATCTTTTTCCAACATAGGAATACCCTTAGTAATAGCCCAAGCACCAAATTCACGAATGATAGCATCAGCACATTCTTTGCTATCAAAGTCAAGACCTTGTTCTTCTGCAAAAGCAACCAAATCTGGATCACGTTCAAGAATAGCATTATTAATACTATCCAAGTTGTTTACGAACTGTACGTTATCTCCCGGGATTAAACCCATTGCACGAGATACAAGACCAGTAATAGTAAACTTTGCTTTTGTAGAGTTAGCAACTAAATTAGGCTCATTGTTAGAAGCAATGTTACGAACACCTGAAACTACTGCGGAAAATCCAAATTTTAACATAATTGTAAATTTTAAAAGTTAATTATTAGTTATTTATATTAGTAGAGTATCACTTAATACTCTTGATTTTTAATCTTCAACAGAAATATCTATAATATCTCTATCTTCTAAATCTTTACCGCTTACTATCTTTAGTTCTGTTGTTTCCATACAACCGAACAGAATATCAGAAGCAATATCTCTTGCGGCAAGAGTAAAAGCTCTATGACCAATCATAGTTCTTGCATATTTAACATAAGTATCTTTAGTAAAGAAACCTGCTGCAACAGCTTCACTATAACTAAAATGGTCACTTGACTTTTTAATAACCTTTTCACCATGTATAACATATATACGAGTTAACTCGTATTCAGTAACATAATCAACAGGTTGAGAAGGAATCCGATATACAGGAATTTGTTTACCACCACTTGCAAGGAAAGCATTTGCTTCAACTACACCACTAACTTGCTTAAAGTTAGCATTAAGTTGATAGGATCTATATACATTACCTTTTAAATCTATATAGAACCTAACGGGATATACACCTACAATATCTTCATTAGTACATTCTGTAGCTTCTTTTTGAGTTCTACACTTTTTACAATACTCTGGTAATTTATCTTCTTGATAAACATTACTTCCATCAGTATATTCATACTGAGGTACATAATCTTTAGTTCTATCCCATGTTATACCTGCCTTTGAAAGCAATGATTTAATCAAGTGAATGTCAATACCTGTTTTACCATTAATAACATGAATGTGTTCAACACAAGCACTAAATGGCAAGTTTAAATCTCGAGCTTTACTATAGATAGCAAGACCATCGGTTATATTCTTAAACCCAGCCTTATCACTACCCATAATAGTTTTCAAGTAGATTTCAAGTTGACTTCGTTCTTGAGGATTTAAAAGATTTACATTATCAATAGAAGTAATACTATTAATAAGAGCAAGACCTTTATCCTCTTGTTTCTTTTCTTCTTCCATCATGTCAAAGACCTTTTTTGTTTTAAACTGTACGACAAATATACAACTTTATTTTGGAATAATAATACTTTCATATTAAATATCTCCTATAATAAATTCGTTTTCACAATTTTTAACTATTTCATCTCCTTTGCCTCTCACTTCCTTTTCCAACTTAATTTGCTCTGTTGTATTCTTACAATATACCTTATATACTATATTAGGTACACTGTTAAAAACAAGATTAGGAAGACGATATTTTATATCTCTTACCGAACTACATACAGGGGACGTTAAAATCAGAATATCTATCGTGCCATAGAACGCCTTATCGACGCTATTATTTGATGAGAGTACGTTTATATACCCTTCGTCAAAAAGTCGCAGATATTGAGTCTTTTGGGCTTTCTCGCCCATGTAGATAGGCTGTCCTTTCTTATCACCCGAAGCATATAGCTTTGGTTTGCCATTATCATCAAGTTTAGGAACATTAGGCATCTTACTATGAAATCCACAAGCATAAGGATAACGAATAAAATCTATCTTACTATTAAATATTTCTCCTTGAATAGGAACAGATTTACCTGTATATTCAATATTAGCATTGATATATTCTACTATTACTTGAGCAAATTCAGAACTTCTTGAAACAATAAGAATCTTTTTATCCTTATTATCATTTACAATCTTAAATATTTCATTAAGTTTGACTTGATTATCTCCAATAAGTTCAAGACGAGCACGCATAATATCATACACTTTATGTGCTCTGTCAGCTAAAGCATTAGGATTATACATCTCATCAATACTCTTAGACATAGGATCATTCATATCCATATAAGGACTCCAACCATTACTCTCAGCAATGTTTCGTCTTACTTCTTCAGCAGATATATTTGCAGCACTATTTCCATACTTACATTCTTCAATAGTATCAAAATTACCAAATATAGTAACTGTATCATTAATATATTTAGTATATTTAGCATATTGAATAGCATCATCTTCTGTAATTTCACAAGGTATTTGTATCTCCTTTACAGGGGAGTTTACAGAAAGATGCTGTAATTGAGCAGGAGAAATCTTATATACAGTTTCAGCAAAATTACACATTTCAGTAGCATTAGAAGGAATATTAGGAGTATCTTCAATAATAGCAAGTTTAAATGTAAATTTATCTTTTATATTATTTATACTCTTAAATATAGAAACATCTAATGTAATGATAATATCTCTTCTAAAATTATCTGCATATTTATATTTCTCAGCATAATCTCTTGTAAATACAGTAATCCTTCCTTCGGTTATAGCAACAGCAATTTTTTCAGATTGTTCAGAAGTATTTTCTAAAGCATATACTAAATTCATTCTAAGACTTATATCTCTAACAATTATCCATGCTGTTAGATTAGGATTCTTAGAAATCATTTTATCTATGATTAGAGTAAGAAACTTAATTCTATCAATAGGCTCACATAGTATAACTATACCTTTACCTTTTTTAGCTTGCCATTTACCAGCAGCTTCTTCATAAATAGGATTAAGATTATCGTTCATTGTTTTTAATTATATTCTTCTTCATATTCAAAATCATTGTTATCAGAATTATCTAAAGCATCACTATCATTATTTGGATCATTGAAATCATCGTCATCAAAAAGACTTATATACATTCCAAAAGCTTTTTTACATTTAGTTTTACCTTTACCTTTTGGAGATATACCAAGTTTAATAGGATTAACAATATTCATAGCTTCATTATAATAATAGAGATAATTAATATTCCATTCAGAAATATCTCGGTCATCTATAAGATTACATACGGTAACTCTTTGACCAGCAGATAAGGAACTCTTCTTAGTTTTAGGAGAATTATCTTCATTATATCCTACAACTTCTACTTTCATTAAAGAACCACCATCAGTAGATATAAAATAACGAGTATTTCTTTGAACTTCTTCAGTTGTTAACTTTCCATCTACAATATGAGTATATTCAAGTTTATACTTACGAGCAACATTTTGAGTCTTACAAAAATCAAGAACACTCTTAGAATTTCTTAAAGTATCCATAATAGGAGTTCCATTAAGAAAATACTGATTTACAGAATAAGCTACAATAGGAGCATTATATCCTTTAGTTAAATCTTCAGAAAACATCTTATGATTCATTCGAGAACCTTTAAGTTTAACATCTCCAGAAGATTTACGAGTAATATAACTATTTACCCCTTCACAAGCATATAATTCATACTCAGTAAATTCAAGTTCAAGACCAAGATATTTTTCCCATTCATGACATATTTCATTTGCTTTCTCTTCAAGTTCTAAAGGAACTAATGTAACAATACCATCTGTATTAGCACTAATTACTTTAATTCCTGCAAGTTCAAGACTTTCAATAAGCATTAAAAGAAATAATTGTCCATTAATAGTAACTTGATACATCGCTTTCTTATCACAAAGAAACGATTTCTCACTTCCCATCTTCCCAAATATACCAGCATTAGCTACAATCTTTAAACAAGCAGCAGCAGTATTATGTTTATCTCTTTCTTCATAAGAAAGAGTTTTATCTTTAGCAAGATGTTTATGTTCTAATCGCTCATCTACAATAGTATCGGCAATTCTAAACCATGCTTTAGGATTAAAATGCTTTTGACATACTTTAAGAGAACGAATCATATTAGGATAATAACTTGCAACGTCTCTATCTACGATCTTATAATTCTTATTTATATAAACATGAGGAACTTCATTACTATGTAAACCACCAGTAGCCAGAGTATATTCTGTATCTTTAAACTTTATAGTCTTTTCAAATTCTCCTTTTTCTCCTTTGAGAACAAGAAGTTTAAGTTCAGACAATAAGTTATTAAAGTAATCAGTTTTAAAACGTACTTTATCAGATATAATATCTGCAACTACTATTTTACGTCTAATAGTCTTAACTTCAAGAAATGCTTTTGGATGTAAACCTGTGAACTTACTATATAATTTAGTAATAACTTTATCTGCAATAGTACTTCTACTTGCTGAATAGACATCAACTTTATACTCCTTACTAATAGAATATCTTAATCTTATTTCTTCTTGATTAAGTCGAACGATTTCACCACAAATAAGAACATCATTAAGATTATACTCTTCCATTTGTTCTTTATATTCAATAGGTAAATATCTTTCCCACTTATTAGCGAAATACATACTTAATTGAAAGTCTGTCATTGTTTTAGTAGCAGGATTATCTGCATAATAATGTCTATCAAGTTCTCCAATATCAGGCATAACCCATTCCAATAGATTATACCATTTAATATTAATAGAAGTTTGTTTAAGACTCTTATGAAAATGATCTAAACGAAATACTTTCATTAAATCAATATCTCTAAAACTAAGATTATTTCTTCCAAGAGTAGAAGTAAATTCATCTTTCCAAAGAACATCATCGTTACTCGCACGAATAATTCTTTGTGAAGCTTCATTAAGAAACTTAATAAGTTCTTTTACAGTTTTAAATCTATTCCAATACATTAATAATGCAGACAACATAAATCTATCATACTTTGAATTATTATATCCAAAATAATCAGCTTTATTTTGAAGAAAACCTAATAGATTTACTAAATCATCTCCATTATTATCATGTAAACTAAATTTATATCTGGGAAGAGTACTTATTCTTTCCTTAATTTCTTTTACAGTAAGTTTATCAACTAATGGAATAGCATCACCTTTCTCATTAACACAATCTTTAAAAGTATCAAGATAAGACTTAATAGGTACAAAGATTACTGAGAAATAGTTCTTCATTGATTCCACATCATATATAAGTCCAAAAGCCATATTGTTATAGAGTTATAAGTTTAAAACCTTCAAGATTATTATTATCTATTGCATTTAGACACTTAATAAGTTTAACTTTAAAAAGAAGTTTAGTATTATCATACAATAAAGATAATGGATTATAATTAAGAAAATAATATATTCCATTATAATAATATACAATATCATCTTTAGAAGGATTTTGTCCAATAAGTCGAGCACCGGCATTACCAAGTAATATCATAAATCGAGGCTCGTACATTTTAATACCCCTGTAGAGGAGCGTAAAACAACATCTTGTTACTGCTTGATTAAATCCATCTTCATAAGGAGCACATCTAATAAGACTTGTAATTAAATAATCATCTTCAATATTTCTTCTAAATGTATTAGAATATATTTCAGTAATAGATTTAACTCCAATATTATTAGATAATACTCCTTTATCAGACTTTTGTAACTGTGGAAATACAATAAATGCTTTACCAAAAGGATTACCTATATTCTTACAGTGAGGATTATCATTAGTAACCCTAAGAGGACATTGCATACATATTGCTGGCAACTTCTTTTCTACTATCTTACCCATAAGCCATAAATACTCTATTTCTACATCTACTAACTGCTACATATAATCTACGAAGAAGTTCATCTATATTAGAATATGGAGTTCTTCCATCAGCTTGAAATACAATATCATTAATATCTATATAAACATCATTGAAAGTACTTCCTTGAGATTTATGCGAAGTTAACGCAAAACCATAATCTAAGTCACGACTAAACTTAATCTTTCCTGTATTATCAAGAATATTAGTAAGAAGAAGATTTCTTTCTTTAAAAGCATAATATTCTTTCCATCTTTTACTTCTATTATATTTATCAGCAGATTTTGCAGATTCAATAAGAGTATTTGCAATCTTATAATATATAGCTACATTATTATAATCTGAATGATCTACAACAAATAATGGCTTAGTAGGTTTACCTCCATATATAGCTATAAATCTTACAAGAAAACCTTTTATTCCATCACTATTCGTATAATTTGTAACATCCTTTATTATATAATCTTCTGAATTAGTAATAATAGTTTCACCAAATTCATCAAGCATTGTAGTATAACAAAGAACTAAATCATTACGAGTAAGAACAGAACGATTAGCGTCTTCAATAAGATTATTTCTAATATAACTATTCCATGTACTTACAGCCTTATTAGTATAACAAATAAGTCTACACTCATCTACATTAGAAGTAAATTCATCACTATTAAATCCTTCAAGAACTAAGCTTGCAAATTCATCTTTACAACAGGTATAATAACCTAATGTTCCAATATCATTAAATCTAACACGATTTCTATTTACTTCTTCTAAGAACTTATAAGTACGATGTTTTATATCATATCTTAATAATTCAAGAGTATAAGCAATAGGATTACTTGCATCTTGTCGAACAATTTCATTAAGAGTAAATACAGGAATACCAGTAAAGCAAGAACTTGTTCGTTCATTAACAGGAGGAAGCTGACAACTATCTCCCATATATATTATACGACATCCATGTGCTTTACATTCTCTTTCTATAAGTATCTTTAAATTACGTCCAATCATAGATGCTTCATCTACAACATATAACTTATAACCTTGAATCTTTTTCTCAGCAAGAGGATCAAATGGAGGATTATTAATATCAAAGTTATCAACATCTACATTTAATCTAAGACCTAAATCAGATTGAATAGTATTTACTTTTCTTCCTGTAGCTTGAGCTAATACACGAACTGCTTTATGAGTTGGAGCTGCTAAACCAATAACAGAATTAGCATAACCACTTAATTCAAGAATATACTTAATAAGAAATGTTTTACCAGTTCCACCTGCACCACATAAACCAACAGCTAATGTAGGAGGATTAGGATCGTTAAGAAATTCAAGTATTTTATCACAAGCACGTTTTTGATCTTCGGTAAGTTTAGCATTTAGCTTAGGAGCTTTAGCATCTTTAAAGTTATTGAACTTTTCCATCTATATCATTCTTTTTAAGAAGAAACTTACTAATACCATCTTCAAATATAATATCTCCTAATACAAGAAGTTTATGTTTAAATGGTATATAATTTTTAGTTGTTGCTTCTTTATTATCTCTAATTATTTTAACAGGACGTAAACCATCTGCACCAGTATCAGTATAGATAATATGAAATCCCTTACAACTATAAGATTGTTTAGATATTGGAATAGCAATACTACTTTTCAAAGGAGTAAATACATATTTATCTTCTTTCCATGTAATAATACCAACTACTTTCTTTTGAAGAACTTCTTTCTTAGGTTCTTCTTGAACTGTTGGTTTAATAGCACTAAATCCAAACTTCATCCTCTTAGTTTTATATATTCTTTGAAACTATTAAAACTATCTAAATCAAACTTACATATATCTACATTATCTACTCTCAGAGATTTTATAGTACCTAAAATACATATAAAACATGTATTATGTTTATATTCTCCACAATAATTAGCAAGTTTATAACTTTTATCCATTTTATCATAGTATATACAAGTTTCAGCAGGAGCAAAATAAAGAGTAGGAATTTCAGACCATAATAGTTTATTCTCTCCTTTACGGGGGAATATACCAGAAGACTTACCTTTAACAATTAATATCTTAGGAATTTCCTTATACATATTAGAACCAACATTAAGATAGATAAAAGTATCATCTTCTCTACGAATTATAATACCAGCTTCTTCACCATTAAATACTGGTAATACTTCATCTACCTTAATATATTGACTAAGATTGATACATTCAATTTTATTTTCTTTATCCATTTCTTTGAATATAAATATTATATAATCTTTCAAATTCAGCAGGATCACTAATAGCAATAATCTTTTGTTTAGGAGTTAGATAAATATTAGACAATAAAATAATTCTATTAACTACTAAACAATCATCTTCTACTCTTACAACTTCTAATACGAGAGTATTACCATTATCCAAACATTCAGTACAATGAGGACATAAAACATTATTTCCTTTTCCAAAGATAAGAATAGGAGCACCACAAGAAATACATTTCTTATTAAATGCTTCTATACCTTCTTCATCAAACATAATACGTTTAAATTGCATTTACTTTTGATGTTTTAACCGTTTAATAGCATCTTTCTTAGAATACGCCATAATCTTCTTTCCTTTAATAGTAAATTCCCTTAATTCTCTTATAGGACTTTTTACTTTATAATCAGGATTATAATTATATCGTGTTCTTTTAGTATTATAAGGATTACCTATCATACTACCGCTAAGTGCTGCCATACCTAAAATTAATACGCAGCTTTTCTAATTTTATCTCCCATATTACTTAGTAGAAATTAAACCAACAGTTTTAAGTACTTGCATTTTCTTTTTATCTGTTGAAAAACAAAGTTTATACTTAGAAACAACAGTACCAATAACAATTTTTCTTCTTGTAATCATAACACATTCAATTTTAAAATTATTAATATGATTAATTTAATATAATGCTTTATTGATGCTATCACCCCTGTAGAGGAGCGACATAAACACAAAATAATAGCCGAACTGCATTACGCAATCCAGCTATTAACATATAAACGAAGTTATTAACGAGAAAAGTCATTTCCACTATTAATAAGATATTCAGGAGTACAAGGATAGAGAATATTTTCATCAGTAACTGCGAATACATAAGCTTCTCCTTTAGGAGTATATTCATGACCAACGATAGTAACAATAAAAACATCTAAACTACCATCGTCTTTAAAATCTCTAACATATCTTACTCGACGACCTTTAAATCTTTTTGCAAAACTAACAGCGTCGATTCTTACTGGTTTAAATCTTTTAACTTCATTCATAATTCATATATTTAAGTTAATACTAAGTTCATTTAAAAGGAGAGCCGCTGCTCTCCTGCATAACAGATTTATAAAATACTGTAAGAGCTACTACACGTAGTAGACGAATAGTTTCACAACTATGAGTGAATTAAATTGCTTATTAACATATACTTTACGATAAGAATTTCTCTTTCTCAACCATTACTGGAAGTATTTCAACTTAATGAGTCATCATCAGTGTTAACATTTAAAAATAGTAACTGTTTCACAACAGCTACTATTTCGCTGACTAAACAAACATTTCAATTTTCATTGAAATTACAAAGACCGTCACAACCAGAAACCAAAACTTCTCAATTAATTTCATTAAAAACAACTTTTATTCTTAAATTACGAGCGTAACATTCACTAAATATATAGTTAATATCATTTACTAATTTAGAATCATTTATATAAATATCTTTATAATGTTCTTCCAATACTTTATTAGTATTAGCACAATTAATTTCTTTTGAACTTATAATAATCGTAACATTATTAGAACTTAACACAACATTAGTATATAAATAAATATCATCATATAATATACTATTTTTAGTTCTATTACTATTACGCAATTTTTCAATTATTGAAAACTTATCTTCTATCATATTCAATCAATTTAGAGGTTAAATATCAACGAGAATACACTTTACAGGCTCGTCACGCGATTTTATATACCGAAATGATTAATCCTAAAGGACAAGACTTGCATGTCTCTGTGAGCTTTAAAATCGTGTATTTCTGATATTGTTGAAGTAAATAAGACTACTAATAGTTATACTAATTATCACAATCTATATAATATTAGTAGTCTTGGCAGGACAATAAACAAATAAACGCATTAATATGTCATGACAACGACAATACTATTGTTGCTAATAATACTCCTAATGTAGCAAGAAAAGCGATTTTATAAAAAATGTGTTTTCTTTCTGAACAAGAAGCATTATGTTTAAGTTTATTAATATTACTTTGAAGATACACATTATCAGAACGAAGTTTAGTTAAATCTTCTTGTGCATTTGCAATAGCAATACTTTGTTTACGAACATTAGCAGAACAATCATCATGTACTTCTTTAAGAGAAGTATATTTAGATAATAATTCAGTATAATTTCTTTTAGAAGTATCAAGTAATCGAGATAGAGTATTCTTTTCTACATTAAGTGTATTAATGCTTGTACCAAGAGTATTATTAGTATCTTCTAATTCAGCAATCTTAGCTTGAAGTACTTCAATGGTATTATCCTTTTTACCAATAAGATGTTCACAATAATCTCTTTCATTATTAGATTTATCTAATTTTACATCTTTATCTTTATAAAGCTTATAAAGATTATCTACTACATCTCTTACTTTACTTCTTTTTACATCGTGAAGATAAGCTTCAACTGTTCTAACAACTTCTAATTCATTCATAATTCATTCATTTTTAAAGTTATTTATTCAATATAATTAATATCTAAGTCTAAATCTTCGTTTTCCTCAGATAAAGTATCTCCTCTATCAAAAGCATCAGCATATATTGTATCTATAATATCAATATCGTTATTAACAGCATCAAGAGGAAATTCGTCTCCAAAATCATTAATATTATTCATATAATTATAAGTTAAATAAGTACTACAATTATACTAATAATAATAATAAGTTGGTTAGTTCTTTAACAATTCTTAACATTTAATGATTAGGTATTTTATATCGTATTAACATCCATATCAACACATATATCATTAACGTAGAACTCTTTAATATTTTTAATAACAAGAATTTCATTTAAAGCAGTAGTAAAATGAATAACTCCATTTTCTATATCTAAACATCTTAATTTACAATGAAAATGTGTATAAGAATAAGTTTTAATACGTTCATTACTATTAAACTCATTCATATACATATCCATTGTGATATTAGTTTCTACTTTATTAGATGAAAGAGGATGAGTAAAATTAATAGAAACAATAGTATATTTTTCAACTTTAGATTTTTCTATATTTATTGCCATAATTATTAATTATTTAATGTTATTTCTTCGTATGCTTTAAAACTTTTAGATACACAGTCTATTATAAATTTACAAAGAACTGTAGAAACAGAAGTATTAGGATTAATATAAGATTTATCTATAATATTATAATAATCCTTTGATTCTTTAATAGTTGGAGCCATAATAGTAATTTTATAATCATTATGTTCTCCAGTAGAAAGATTCTCAATAATATTCTTAAGAATATCTTCTTTACGAATATTTTCATCTTCTCGAGGACTTAGATATTTACGAACATAGCCAATAATATATCTATTTGTAATAACAGATTTACTCATTATTTCTTTTTTAAAAGTTTATCACATCTTAAACAATATTCTCTATAATGTTTAGTACGAAATTTATGAATATGTTTATTTCGTTTTTGCCCACCTTTTTCGATTCATTTTAATATGAAAAGAATTAGTCCATTTAACACGATAAGGTTTATGTCCTATAAAGAAACATATAATGCGATTGAATAGTTTTATTATCATTATCTATATCTTTCATATTAATTATGTTCTTTTAATAATTTAATTAAAGCATCAGCGTAAACAATAGCACATTTAGCATCTAAATCAGGATTAGATCTACTATTAATTGGATTAAATGCAGCTAATATATCTTTAGCTATTTCATATCTACGCTGTTCCCAATTAATTATTGGAGAATAATCAGTAATTTTTATAGCATTAGCATCTATAACTACTTCTCTATCTCCAATCATACCCTTATAGAAATTAGAATTATATCCTGAATATATATTTGTTATTTCTATTTCAGTATCTTTAGCAAGTATTTCATTTTCAGAAATACTATATGCTTTTATTAATTTACCTTTCATATCAATTATTTATAAAAAAATTAATGCTTTATATAATCCTTCATCAAGCGCTTCATTATAATCTTCATATATTGCAATCTTAGCATATGAATCAAGAACTCTTTCAGTCCAACGACATTTCTTAGTTAAATTATCTACTCGAATTATAGTAACACAATAGTTCAAACGCATATCAATATATTTAGGATGAACAAATACATTAATACCATATTTTACTCTTAACCATTGTTGAGCTAATGCAAGAGTAGGAGCAGATGCAAAGAAATCAACACCTCTATTATAATCACAAGAATTTAATTGAGTATATGATAATTCAACAGATGTATTATAATATGTTCTACATCTCTCATGAAAGTCATGTTTCTTTAATAGCTTTGCTACTTTTAAAGATACAATGCCATCTACTAAAAGCAATGTCTTTAACTCTTCCATAATTTAATAGCATTAAGCATTTCTTTCTCCCACTTATTTTTATATTGTCTTATAACTTGAAGACTACTCTCATAAGGAATATCTTCATAGAATTTAATACGTTGAGAAGGATTATTAGCAGTTCCGTAAGTTTCAACTACAAATCCTGCTTGACGATTATAGAACACATCAACATCACGTTCAATATCATAAATATCATAAATATCATTCTTATTGAACCTGTAATTTCTTATTGTAATTATATCATTGTCATTCATAATAAAATTATTAATTATTTAATTTATCAGTTGTTAATAATATAGAAGATACTATTTCTAATTAATATCTATAACTAAAAGTTATAATGAAAATAGAATGAGAGATAGAATAAGAGATATAAATAATAATAGAATTACTGTTAGAAATAGTAATCTAATGTAAGATGCTATAACTAAAAGTTATAATATGAGGCAGAAAATAGAATATAATGAGGATATAAGAGAAATAATAGAAGATAGTATAACTAAAAGTTATAGACTTAGAGAAGAGAATTAGGAAGAATAGCACGAGAAGTAGACATGCTGTTAATATTGAAGATAGATATAGAGATAATAATAATGAAGTATAACTTTTGGTTATAGACTTGAGACAGATTAGAGATAAATATAACACGAGTATTAGGATAAAGAATAGAAAGAAGAGAAAGAGGAAGTGATAGGCGGTCTGTTCCTCCTCACTCTCTATCTCTATCATCTTCTTACCATCCACTCTATTATTCTCTTGCCTATCTTCTCCATCTTCTATCTCATCTTTATACTATTAATCATATCTAAATCTCTATCTATCACTATTTACTATCAGTCTATTTATCTCTTCTTATATTTCCATTACCTTCTCCATTATAACTTTTTGTTATAGCATATCAGCAGCACATCATTCTCCTATTACTTCTCATGCTTTAGATTCTTATCTTCAAATCCAATCTTCTTCATCATCTTCTATCTTACCTTCTTCATCGTGATCATCAAAGTCTTCCTCATTATATACTCCATCTTCAAATATCCAGTCTATTTCATCTATCCAGCTCATACTCTACCTAATATTTCTTTCATCTTTAGTTCAGTATTTACATTATATATCTCAAACTCCAATTGAGCCATAGCCCATTTATACACATCAGCTTCTTTCCAAGGAAAAGCACTATTAATAGCAAGTTTACTAATATCAGGATAATTAGATGGAACATAACATTCGTCTAAGAACTCACTTAGCAAGTTCTTCTCTGTTAAGAATCTCAATAGAGTATAACTCATTTCAACTATCAGTTGAAATCGTTCTTCTTTTGTTTTATTACGATATTCCATATCTTATCTTCTACCTAATATTTCTTTCATTCTTATTATAACTTGATTTCTATATATATATACAATATTCATTAAAAGCTTTCTCCCAAAGATCGAATTTATCAAAGTCACTCCAACAAAAAGCAGTTAGAATACCAATAGTATTAAAATTATAATATTTAATTGCAGGTTCACAGTTATCTATGAACTTTTCTAATAAGTTCTTCTCAGTTAAGAACATTAGAAGAATATAGTCCATCTTAAATATCAATTCGCGTCTTTCAGCTTTAGTTTTATTATATCTTTTCATAAGTCTTAACTATTACATTATCATTAGCTGTTTGAATAATCGAAATTGGCTTATTAGCTGTAATCTTAAATCCATCTTCAATTTCAACTATTGTTATTTCTATTTTAGATGATGTATGATATAATCTACATCTTCTAAGTTTACGAGTTCTATTCATATACTTTAGCTTATCAGTTGTCAATGGATGTATTTCAAGCATGAAAAAGAAGCGAAGCAAGAATAGTATCTCTACTATCTCACTTCACTTCCTATCTCATTTAGCCCAATAACTTAGCTAATGTCAGTTCTTCCATAATCACGCTCTTATCTGCAAGAGTAACATCATACGGAAAATACTGAACACGATTACGTTCAGTAGCCGTAAATTCACTCGGCATACGAGTAGCAAACGGATTAACGAAATCTTCACCAGCCGCAATCTCATGAGAGATAACACTAATTCTCGCACCTTTAAGAATAGCAAGAATTTGATTAATGTTATCACCCATAATAGCTTTAGCAAGAAGCATCTCGCCTTGAGCTTTAAGAATTGCAGAAACAGCAATTACACTTGTAAAGATATTACGAGTAGTACTCATAACATAATCACCAGTATCTGCATCAAGAACATACTGAGGAAGAGCCTTATTAACTACAATAGTTAATCCACCTTCCTGAGTAGTGCTCTGAAGTACATTAGTAATGACGAGATTAGCGTGATTACGACAATCACTACGAGCGATTAATGCACGAACAATCTCGTCATTGTCCTTACCAATGTAAGACTTCAAGTCCACAAGAATAGGAGTATTCTCAACTTCGGCATCCTTACCTTTAGTTGCATCAACTACTACTTCGTCCTTTACTTCTTCAATTGTTGCGTCATTCTTTTTAGTTTCCATAATAATAATAATGTTTTAAATGTTATAAAATAAATAAATAATAAAATGCGATATGTAATTAGTCATTAGTTTGAGACCAATATGTAGATTGTCATTAGTTTGAGTAATGTCATTAATAGAAAGAGTAGCAATAACACTACTCTTCTATCTTACGCTTTAGACGCTTTATCTCGTCTTCTAACTCTCCTATTTTGTACTTCATATTGTCATCTGATGAAGAGCTACTAACTCTTGGTTCAGGACGATAATTAAGTACAAAGTAAGGAACAATTGTATCTTTATATACAACAGGTTCTATCTTCTTATCTTCACATGAGATAAGAGACAGAACAAATAGTAGCAATATCATGTATTTCATACGCCAAACACATGATAAGATACAACACTACAAACAAGAGCTGCAATAGCAATAGCCATTACAACTCTAAATTCATTAACTTTCTTATTCATAAGACTATTATTTTAATGATTAATTTCTATTTGTAAACCAATAGGTCGGGGGTCATCAGTTTGAATATCATGAAGGGGGAGTCATGGGTGAGTATCTCCCCTAACAATAAATATACTCATAAAATTTTATATTTTTATTTAGTAGAATTTCTAATTTCTATTCTATCTCTATTTCTTATTTCTTCTTTTCATTCTATTCTATCTCTAATTTTAATTTTCTTTTTATTGCTAATACTAATAATATTTCTAACTTCTATTTCATCTTCTATCTCAATTTTAATCTTATCTTATCTACCTATATTATTAGCTTTATCTATAGCTGAAAGTTCTTCAAGTCTTTTAGCTTCTCTTATTTTTATAAGTAATTCTTTTTCAGGATCTTTACCTATAACTGTAATTCTATCATCCTTATCTTTAACAGCTACTCTATCTATTATTGTTTTACCTAATGCTTTAACTTCATATCCTTGTTCTCTAATATTTTTAATATAATCATCATAAAAAGTAAATATATTACCTCTAAGAATAACTAATGGATTTACATTATACATTCCATTAAATTCACTTCTTGCAATAACTCCTATATTACATAAATGATTAATAGCATCACTATACATTACTCTATTAGATAAATTAAGTCCTCCGTGTCCTCTTATAATATCAATATTAAATTTAATAAGATTGCTATTATATTTTACTTTTGTACTAATATATGAAATAATAGATAATTCATATTTATTAAAATTTGGTAATAGATTTAATAATTCAATAGATAGAATACTAAATTGCATATTAATTTTATTATCTCTTGAATACTTTAATCCAGTATCTCCTATTCTACCTCTAATAGAACCATCAGGAATAAGTTCTAAATTAAATGGCATAGGAGCTACTACAGATTTAATAACACTACTATCTAAAACTTCACTAACACTATTTCTTATATTATCTCTATTTCTCATATCATCATTATTTTAATAGGGTGAAAAATGTACCAAAAAGTGATACAAATATACACTTTTAAGTGAGAAAATGTACCAAAAAGTGATACATTTTTCACCTGCTATGTATCTGATAATCAAGCAGTTATGAAATATCTTCTTTTTTATAATATATAGTATATAATATAATATAT
>CDYU01002399.1_pt1 | contig 29206 bp, 16 predicted proteins | sample 480701 | NCBI WGS metagenome assembly CDYU01 (sample SAMEA3182105, study PRJEB8094) | gut metagenome | biome: human; feature: gut; material: Stool; isolation source: human stools | place: Canada | collected 2013-02-26 | reverse complement strand
AAGATCCGCATCAACCCCGGCAACATCGGCGGGGAAGACCGCGTGCGCGCGGTCGTCGAGGCCTGCGGCGCGCGGGGGATCCCCATCCGCGTCGGCGTGAACGGCGGCAGTCTCGAGCCGCGGCTTCTGGAAAAGTACGGCCGCCCCACGCCGGAGGCGCTGGTCGAAAGTGCGTTCGGGCATATCGCGCTGCTGGAAAAGTACGATTTCCACGACATCTGCGTGTCGATGAAATCCAGCTCCGTGCCGCTGATGATCGAGGCCTACCGCCTGTTCTCCGAGCGGTCGGACTATCCCCTGCACATCGGCGTCACCGAGACCGGCACCGCGCGCATGGGGACCATCAAATCCGCCATGGGCATCGGCGCGCTTTTGTGCCAGGGCATCGGCGATACGATGCGCGTATCGCTGACGGCCGACCCGGTGCAGGAGGTTTTGACGGCGAAGGATATCCTCAAGGCCGCGGGCCTGCGCAAGACCGGCGTCAACATCGTCGCCTGCCCGACCTGCGGGCGTACGCGCATCGATCTGATCGGCCTGGCCAATCAGGTCGAGCAGGCGCTGGCCGCCTGCGAAAAGCCCATCACGGTCGCCGTCATGGGCTGCGTGGTCAACGGGCCCGGCGAGGCCCGGGAGGCCGACATCGGCATCGCCGGCGGCGACGGCTGCGGCATTCTGTTCGTCAGGGGCAAGCAGCTTAAAAAGCTCCCCTACGACGAGCTGCTGCCCACGCTGCTGGAATACATAGAGAAGTTGTAAAACTATGAGTGAAGTATTTTTCCCCGCGCTGTTCCCGGGCTTTGAGCCGCCGGAGGAGCTGGCGCAGGCGCTCGAGCGCCTCGCCGTCGTCCACGCCGAGCTCGACCGGGATGCGCGCACCATCCGCCTCGACGCGCAGGCGGAGAAGTATCTCGCGGAAAAGCAGCTCCAGACGCTCTGCCGGGCCGTAGAAAAGGCCTACGGCCTGAAGTCGCTGGAGCTTTCGGTGCGTTATCCGGAAGAGGAGCTGCCGCATATGGACTTCCGCGATCTGGCGCAGGTGTTCATCCGCGCGTTCTCGCCCTCGGCCGCCATTCTGGCCGGGGCGCAATATACGGTCGAAGATAACACCGTGACCATCCATCTGCGCGCCAACGGCAAGGATTCCATCCTCCAGAACGCCAAAAAGGGCGAGCAGTTCCTGCGCGAGCGCTTCGGCGTGACGAAGAAGATCGAAGTCGAGGCGCACAGCAATCTCGAGGGCAAGGCCCTGTTTGAGGAGACAGCCCGCATCCGGGCCGAGGCCCTCAAAAACACCCCGGCAATCCAGCCCTCCGCACAGGCCCCCGGCGCGGCTCCTGCCGCAAGAGCTCCCCGCAGCGCACCCGCGCCGCAGGAGCCGACGGGCGCGCTGTTCTACGGGCGGCCGTTTTCGGGCCGGGCGGTGCGGATGGACGAGCTCAATCTCGATATGTTCCGTGTGATCGTCGAGGGCAAGGTCTTCGCCGTGCAGCACCGGGAGCTCAAGAAGCGCGGTGCGTGGGTCGTCTGCTTCGACATGACGGACTACACCAGCTCCGTCCGCGTCAATCAGTTTATGGAGGCCGCCAAGGCCAAGCCCATCATCGACAACGTGCAGGCCGGCATGTGGCTGCGCGTGCAGGGCAAGATGAGCTTTGACCGCTACGACAACGAAATGGTCCTGCAGCCGACCGCCATGGAGAAGATCGAGGCGCCCAAGCGCCGCGATACCTACCCCGAAAAGCGCGTGGAGCTGCATCTGCATACCACGATGTCGTCCATGGACGCGCTGACCGATACCGGCGCGGCCGTCAAGCGTGCGGCCAGCTGGGGCCACCGCGCCATCGCCATCACCGACCACGGCGGGGCCCAGTCCTTCCCCGACGCGATGAAGGCCGCGAGCAAGGCCAAGGTCGCCGGGACGGATCAGAACATCAAGATCCTCTACGGCTGTGAGGGCTACTACGTCAACGACGTCGACGACCGCATTGCCGTCCACGGCGACGGAGACTTCTCCTTCGACGAGGAATACGTCGCCTTCGACCTCGAGACGACCGGCCTTTCGTCTCTGCACGACACGATCATCGAGATCGGCGCGGCCATCATGAAGGGCAAGGAGGTGCTCAGCACCTTCCAGATGTTCGTCGACCCGCACCGGCCGCTGCAGCCGAAGATCATCGACCTCACCGGCATCACCGACCAGATGCTCGCCGGGCAGCCGGATATCTCCGAGGCGATCCCGCAGTTTCTCGACTATGTCGGCGGCCGGCCGCTGTGCGCGCACAACGCCGATTTTGATATCGGCTTCGTGACGGCGGCGTGCGAGCGCCTCGGCATCGTGTTCCAGCCGACGTACGTCGATACGCTCATCCTGGCGCAGAACCTGATGCCGGAGCTCGGCAAGTACAAGCTCAACATCGTCGCGGACGCGCTGAGTCTGCCCGATTTCAACCACCACCGCGCCTCCGACGACGCCATCACCTGCGGGTATCTGCTCATGCGCTTTTTCAAAATGCTGCAGGAGCAGGGCATCGACCATCTGCAGGCCATCAACCCGCGCATGGAGGAGCTGCGCTCCGGCAGCAAGATCATGGACCGCCGCGCGCGGCACATCATCGTCTTCGCCAAAAACTCCATCGGCCTGCGCAACCTCTACCGGCTGATCTCCTACGGCAATCTCAAATACTTCCGCCGCGTGCCGATCATGCCGAAGTCGGAGATCCTGCAGTGGCGCGAGGGGCTCATCATCGGCTCGGCCTGCGAGGCGGGCGAACTGTTCCGGGCCGTGGCCGACCACAAGGACTGGGCGGAGCTGAAGCGTATCGCGTCGTTCTACGACTATCTGGAGATACAGCCCATCTGCAACAACATGTTCATGCTGCGCAACGGCGACGTGCAGTCGGAGGAGGAGCTGCGGGAGTTCAACCGCACCATCGTCCGGCTGGGCGAGGAGCTGGGCAAGCCGGTGTGCGCCACAGGCGACGTGCATTTTCAGGAGCCGGAGGACGAGGTGTACCGCCATATCCTGCTGGCCAGCAAGAAATTCCCGGACGCCGACGCGCCGCTGCCCATCTACTTCAAGACCACCGACGAGATGCTGGAGGAGTTCGCCTATCTGGGGCCGGAGACGGCCCACAGGGTGGTCATCGACGATCCCCGGCGCATTGCAGACCGCATCGAGGACATCGAGCTGCTGCCGCCGGGCCAGCTGTTCCCGCCCCGGCTGGAAAACTCCGAGCAGGAGCTGCACGACATGGTGTGGGACAAGTGCCACGAGCTGTACGGCGACCAGCCGCCCCAGCTGATCGTCGACCGGCTGGACGTGGAGCTGAAGAGTATTCTGGGCAAGTACGACGTGGTGTACATGTCCGCCCAGAAGCTGGTGCAGCGCAGTCTGGAAAACGGCTATCTGGTGGGCTCCCGTGGCTCCGTGGGCTCCAGTCTGGTGGCGTACATGTCGGGCATCACGGAGGTGAACTCCCTGCCGCCCCACTACCGCTGCCCCAAGTGCAAGAACACGGAATTCATCACTGACGGCAGCTATGGCTGCGGCGCGGATATGCCGGACAAGATGTGCCCCATCTGCGGGGAGAAGTACGTCAAGGACGGCTTTGACATCCCCTTTGAGACGTTTCTGGGCTACGGAGGCGGCAAGGTGCCGGATATCGACCTGAACTTTTCCGGTGAGTATCAGTCCCGCGCCCACCAGCACGCCATTGAGATGTTCGGCAAGACCCAGGTGTTTCGCGCCGGCACCATCGGTACACTGGCGGAAAAGACCGCCTACGGCATGGTGAAAAAGTATCTGGAGGAGCGGCAGCAGTCGGCGCCCAACGCCGAGATGAACCGGCTGACGCAGGGCTGCGTGGGCGTGCGGCGCACCACGGGCCAGCACCCCGGCGGTCTGGTGGTGGTGCCGGACGACATGGATGTGGAGGATTTCACCGCCGTGCAGCACCCCGCCGACGATGCGGGCAGCGACACCATCACCACCCATTTTGAATACCACTGCATGGAGGACAACCTGCTGAAGCTGGACATGCTGGGGCACGATGACCCCACCATGATCAAGATGCTGGAGGATCTCACCGGCGTCAACGCACGGGCCATCCCGCTGGACGATCCGGACACCATGAGCATCTTCACGTCCTCCAAGGTGCTGGGCTTTGAAAACGACGAGATATTAGGCCCCACCGGCGCCGTGGCTATCCCGGAGTTTAACACCCGCTTTACCCGCGGTATGCTGATGGACACCATGCCCAAGGATTTCAACACGCTGGTGCGCCTGTCCGGCTTCTCCCACGGCACGGATGTGTGGCTGGGCAACGCCCGGGAGCTCATCGTCAGCGGCACCGCCTCCGTTCTGGAGACGGTGGGCTGCCGCGACGATATCATGCTGTACCTGATCTCCATGGGTCTGGAGCCCAAGATGTCCTTTAAGATCATGGAGGCTGTCCGTAAGGGCAAGGTGAAAAAGGGCGGCTTTCAGGAGGGCTGGGAGGAGGCCATGCGGGATCACGAGGTACCGGATTGGTACATCGGGTCGCTGGCTAAGATCGGCTATCTGTTCCCCAAGGCCCACGCCGTGGCCTATGTGATGATGGCGTTCCGCATCGCGTGGTTCAAGGTGCATAAGCCTCTGGCGTTCTACGCCACGTTCTTCTCTATCCGGGCCAAGGCCTTCGACGCGGAGTACTGCTGCGCCGGGCTGGACGCGGTGAAGCAGAAGATACGGGAGATCGAGAACAACAAGGACGCTACCGACGTGGAGCAGAACCTGCTGGTGACGCTGGAGGTGTGCTACGAGTTCTATCTGCGGGGCTTCCACTTCGACACCATCGACATCTACAAGTCCGACGCCACCAAATTCGTCATCACGGACAACGGTCTGCTGCCGCCCTTCGTCACCGTGCACGGGCTGGGCGAGGCGGCGGCGCTGGACACGGTGGAGAAGCGCAGGGGCAAGGCCTTCATTTCCGTGGAGGAGTTCGCCAATACCTGCAATAAGCTGAGTAAGACCCACATCGAGCAGCTGAAGGCGCTGGGCGCCTTCGCCGGTATGGCGGATACCAGTCAGGTGAGCCTGTTCTGAAATGTGAAAAAGAGTACCCGCGCAGGCGCGGGTACTCTTTTTCTGCGTTTTTACGGGGCATCCGGGGCATCCTCCGGCGTACCCTGCGGGGACGGCGCGTCTTGCGAGACGTCCTCCGTGATGGTGGGGATGAAGGCGCGGGCCAGCCGACCCTTGCCCCTCTGCTTGATATAGAAATAGCCGATGGTGCTGAATACCACCGCGCCGACGAAGTTGACGAACAGATCGGCCATGGTGTCGTACAGACCGATATCCAGATAGCCGTCGAAGCCCAAGTCCTGCCCGTTGACGGCGACAGAGTGGATGCCGTCGATGGTAATGGGAATGTTGCGGTTGGTGGGATCCAGCATGACGGAGGTGATGGACTGCACAACAGTATCCTTCTGCATATCCATGTGGAACAGGCGATCCATGCCGAACTCAAAGAACTCCCACAGCACGCCCACCGTCATGGAGAAGCAGAACGCCGCCAGCGCCACATAGATGGGGGACAGCTCGAACTTGATGCGGCTGTTGCGGTTGAGGATGTCGATGAGGGCGAAGCCCGTGGCGGCGCAGAGGAAGCCGGTGGTGGTGTGGAGCATGGAATCCCAGTGGGGGTAGGTGATGAAATAGCACTCCAGCTCGCCCAATATCTCCGCCGCGAAGATGAACAGCAGAATAATGATCTCCAACGTGGACGGCAGCTCAATGCCGAAGTTCTGCTGGATGAAAAACGGCAGCAGGAACAGTGCCAGCACCAGCAGGCAGATGAACGCGCTCTCGTACTCGCCGCGAATGATGGAGGACACCAGCGTGGCCAGTACGATAAGCCGCAGGACGAGGTACACGGCGAACACCACCGGCTGGCGGCGGATGGTGCCCTTCAGGTCGCGGGGATGGGAAAAGGGTTTAGTTTTTTTCATGATTGTTCTCCTGTTTCACTGACCGGCACGACGGGCAGGTACAGTCATTTTTCCGACAGATCCGGCAGCTGCCGCAGCAGTCCTTTCGATTCCGGACGGCGGCGCGGAAGGCGAAGAACAGCGCGGCTCCTATCGCTGCGAGAATGAGAATATCCCAGATGCTCATAGCAGCAGCCCGATGCCGTGGGTCACGAAGGCGGCTACCCACGCGATAAGGCACTGCCACACGGCCAGACCCGCCGCCCATTTGCCGCCCAGCTCACGCCGGACGGAGGCCACCGCCGCGATGCACGGCGTGTACAGCAGACTGAACACCAGCAGGGACGCCGCCGACAGCGGCGAGAGGATGCTGCCGATGCTGCCGCCGAACAGCACCTCCAGCGTGGATACTACGCTCTCCTTGGCCATGAAGCCGCTGATGAGGGCGGTGCAGATACGCCAGTCGCCCAGTCCCAGCGGCGCGAACAGCGGTACCAGCAAACCGGCGACCATGGCCAGCATACTATCCGCCGAGTCGGACACCATGTTCAGGTGCAGGTCAAAGCTCTGGAGGAACCATACCACCACCGTGGCGATGAGAATGACGGAGAAGGCTCGCTGCAGGAAGTCCTTGGCCTTTTCCCACAGCAGCTGCGCCACGTTTTTGGCGCTGGGCAGCCGGTAGTTGGGCAGCTCCATCACGAAGGGGATGGGCTCACCCCGGAACAGCGTGTCCTTGTAGAGCAGCGCCGCCAGTACGCCCACCAGAATGCCCAGCAGGTATAGCCCCGCCATGATAAGGCCGCCCCGGCCGGGGAAGAATACGCTGACAAAGAAGGAGTAGATGGGCAGCTTGGCCGTACAGCTCATGAACGGCGTCAGCAGGATGGTCATTTTCCGGTCGCGCTCGCTGGTCAGGGTGCGGGTGGCCATCACCGCCGGCACCGTGCAGCCGAAGCCGATGAGCATGGGCACGATGCTCTTACCGGACAGGCCGATCTTCCGCAGCAGCTTATCCATAACAAAAGCCACGCGAGCGATGTAGCCGCTGTCCTCCATTAAGGACAGGAAGAAAAACAGCGTCACAATAATGGGTAGGAAGCTCAGCACGCTGCCCACGCCGGTGAAGATGCCGTCGATAACCAGACTATGGATCGCCGGGTTCACGTCCAGCCGCGTCAGGGCGCTGTCCGTCAGAGCGGACAGACTGTTAATGCCTGTTTTCAGCAGGGACTGGAGCCACGCGCCGATGACATTGAACGTCAGATAGAACACCAGCACCATGATGCCGACGAAGCAGGGAATGGCGGTGTGGCGTCCGGTGAGGAGGCGGTCGATCCGCTCGCTGCGTATGCGCTCCCGGCTCTCCCGAGGCTTGATGACCGTCTGCTCGCACAGCCTCTCGATGAAGTCAAAGCGCATATCCGCGATGGCGGCGCTGCGGTCCAGACCGCGTTCCGTCTCCATCTGCTGAACGATATGCTCCAGCATCTCCTGCTCGTTCTCGTCCAGCGCCAACTGCCGGAGGATAAGGGGGTCGCCCTCAATAGCCTTGGTGGCGGCAAAGCGCACCGGCAGACCGGCCTGCTCGGCATGGTCCTCGATAAGATGCACCACCGCGTGGATACAGCGGTGAACGGCGCCGCCGTGGTCGTCCTTGTCGCAGAAGTCCTGCTTCAGCGGCGGCTCCTGATACCGGGCGACGTGAATGGCGTGGCGCACCAGCTCGTCCACGCCCTCGTTTTTGGCGGCGGAGATGGGGATCACCGGCACGCCCAGCATGGCCTCCATGGCGTTGACGTCGATGGAGCCCTGATTGCCCACCAGCTCATCCATCATGTTCAGCGCCACCACCGTGGGAATATCCATCTCCAGAAGCTGCATGGTCAGGTACAGGTTCCGCTCGATGTTGGTGGCGTCCACGATGTTGATGATAGCCTTGGGCTTATCCTGTAAAACGAAGTTCCGGGATACGATCTCCTCGCTGCTGAAGGGCGACATGGAGTAGATGCCCGGCAGGTCTGTGACCTCCGTATCGGGATAGCCCCGGATGACGCCGGTCTTTCGATCCACCGTGACGCCGGGGAAGTTGCCCACATGCTGCTTTGAGCCGGTGAGCTGGTTGAACAGGGTGGTCTTGCCGCAGTTCTGGTTGCCCACCAGCGCGTAGGTCAGGATGGTGCCCTCCGGCAGGGGATGCTCCCCCGCCTTGCTGTGATACTTGCCGCTTTCGCCCAAACCGGGGTGATCCGGGTCACGGGCGCGGTCGGCGCCGATGTGGCTGCGGCTGCGCTGCCGGATAGGCTCAATGTCGATCTGATCAGCCTCCGCCAGACGCAGGGTCAGCTCGTAGCCGTGTACCTGCACCTCCATGGGGTCGCCCATGGGGGCCAGCTTCACCACCGTCACCTCCGCACCGGGGATCATGCCCATATCCAGAAAATGCTGGCGCAGCGCCCCCTCACCGCCTACCCGGCGGATCACGGCGCTTTTGCCGGTTTCCAGTTCTCGCAGTGTCATATGTAAGACTTCCTCTCATGGGATGGTTTATCCCTTAACTGTAAGGGATAAGAGGGGTGTCTGTCAAGTGCGGCGTGCTTGACAACCGGCGGATGGATGCCTATAATGAGGAAAATATGCAGCCGCTGGAAGGGAGGGCGTCCTGTGCCTCCGAAACCGAAGTTTACAAGAGAAGAAATGGTGGAGGCCGCGCTGGAGCTGGTGGCCCGCCGGGGCGCGGAGGCGCTGACGGCCCGGGAGCTGGGCGCGGCGCTGGGCAGCTCCGCCCGTCCGATCTTCACGGTGTTCCGCAGCATGGACGAATTGCAGCAGGCCGTGCGGGAGGCCGCCATGCGCCGGTTCGAGCAGTTCGTGCGCCAGCCGGTGGCGAATATGCCGGTGTTCAAGCAGGTGGACCTACAGATGGTGCGCTTCGCCATGCAGGAGCCGAAGCTCTATCAGATGCTGTTCATGCAGGAGAATGCCGACACCGCCGGATTTGAGGACATGTTCCGCGCGCTGTGCGGCACGGCGGAGATCTGTATGGAGGCTATCCGCAGGGACTACGGCCTGACGCCGGAGGAGGCCCGCACGCTGTTTGAAAACGTGTGGATCTACACCTTCGGCATCGGCGCGCTGTGCGCTGCCCACGCCTGCCGCTTCTCCGAGGAGGAGCTTGGGCAGATGCTGACCTCCCAGTTTCAGGCCATGATGCTGCTGGTGCGCAGCGCCCGGTGACAGACGCAGAACAGGGAAAAACGCCGCCATATGGGGCGGTGTTTTTGTGGCTTCAGGAGCCGCCCATACCACCCATGCCGGTGCGGATGCTGCCGGTCTGCGCTTCGGCGGTGAGGGCGCTGTCGCCGCCGGTCAGCGTGGGGGAGGAGAAGAACACAAGGTTCGCATTGCACAGGGCCGTACCGCTGTACAGGGTATTGCCGAAGCTGTCCCCGATGGTAAAGGAGCTGCCCCCGGTGACGGCGGCGCAGCAGCAGCGCTTCCTGCTGGAGGGAATGGCTCCTTATATGAAAAGGATGCCTACGGCGCATACACCATCTGCAACATCTATTACGACACCGGGGACTGGCGGCTCATCCGCAAATCGTTGGAGAAGACGGTGTATAAGGAGAAGCTGCGCATCCGCAGCTACGGCGTACCAACGGGGGACGACAAGGTGTTTGTGGAACTGAAGAAGAAGTACGATGGCGTGGTGTACAAGCGCCGCATCGCCATGATCGCCGCACGGCGGTTTTTCAAAAGCGGGTCGGTTAATTTTCTCTAACCGCTCTGAGAGGAGGCCTCACAGATATGAAAGAGAGCTGTCTTGCCGCCAACCTCCGGGAGACGGTGACGCAGCGGTTCCCGGTGCAGGCACAGGCGCTGTGGGCGGAAAACGCCGGCGCCGCTGCTTCTGCGACTGCACGATTTCTGCCTGAAGATCGGCGATCCGGAGGAGGAACGGCCGTAAGGAAAACGCGAGCAGGGGGTTGACAACGGGGCTCTGTGCGCATATAATGTACAATGCATATTGTACGATATGTATTAAATGTTTTATTCTCGCCGGGAGAGGTGCAGACAATGGCTCCGAAGAACAAATTCACGAAAACGGAAATGGTGGAGGCGGCGCTGCGGGTAGTGCGGGCCAAGGGCGCCGGAGGGCTGACCGCCAAGAACATCGGGGACGAGCTGGGTACGTCCACGCAGCCTATCTTTACCGCGTTCGGCTCCATGGACGGCATCAAAACGGCGGTCTATGCCGCCGCAGTGGACGTGTATGACCGCTACACCCACGCGGGCCTGCAGGAGGACATCCCGTTCCTGGGCGTGGGGAAGCAGTACATCCGCTTTGCCCGGGAGGAGCCTGAGCTTAACCGGCTGCTGTTCCTGACCCGGGAAAAGGAGTACAGCGCCGCCGCGTCCATGCGCCATCTGCAGGAGCATGTGCGCCCGGCCCTGATGGATATCTACCACATCACCGGCGAGGAAGCGGACGTCTATTTCCGCGACCTGTGGCTGGTGGTGCACAGCCTGTCCACGCTGATCGTCACCGATGACTGTCCCTACTCCGATCAGGAGGTGGGGCAGATCCTGACGGGCTTCAGTATCAGCATTTGCAAGGCCATCAAGGAGGTGCCCGGTTTTGCCGCCGGTACCTTCGACCGCGATGCGGCCTTCCGCGCGCTGGTGGGCGGGGACGCATAAGGGCACGATGCCGGACGCGCAGACGCAGTGCAGACCGTGATATCGGTTTGCGCTGCGTTTTTCATTTCCGGGGACGGGAAGCCGTCCGGCGTGAGAGTCTGGAGGGACAAGCATGACAATACGCACCGTTGATGAGGACATCCGCCTGATCCCGTACTACCGGAACGACGCCGCGTCGCTGCCGTGGTACCAGGACCTGGACGTCTGCAAGCAGGTGGACGACCGGGACACGCCCTATGACGCGGCGCTGCTGCACCGGATGTACGACTATCTCTGCGCCAACGGCGACTGCTGGTACATCGAGTACCGGGGCACGCTGGTGGGGGATATCTCCCTGCGCGCCAGCGGCGAGATTGCCATTGTGGTGTGCAAGGCGTACCAGAACCGGCACATCGGGCGGCGGTGCTGCTGACCGCCATTTGTTCTGAAAGCTCCGGGCCACGATAGGCGCAAGGAAATTTTGCCGTGCGCGCCACAGTTCCTTTTCCTCCCGCAGAGTTTCCTCCATCTGCAAAAGGAGCGCATTCTCCTCCAAAGCTTTTGGCAGGATCGTATCTGCAATGCCAGACAGCATTCTGCTCCAAAGGTCCACGGCAGCGCCCCCCTTTGTAAATGACTTGCGGAATTATTATACCATTTGAGAGAGCATTTCCGCTATTTATCTTATGGCGACGAGATTGCTTCGCATTGCCATCCCGCCCCCGATATGCTAAAATATCTCCCAAGGGAGGTGGCACCCATGCTTGATTTCAGTCGCCTGGAGCAATACCGGGAGAACAACCGCATAGAGGCCAAAAAGGCCCTGGGCGGCCTGCCCAAGAGCATTTGGGAGACCTATTCCGCCTTCGCTAACACGCTGGGCGGCATCATCCTGCTGGGCGTTATTGAGACGGCGGACAAGACCTTCGATTCCGTAGACCTGCCCGATCCCGATGGCTTGATCCGTGAGTTTTGGCACATCATCAACGATCCCATGAAAGTTAGTGTCAATATCCTGGCCGAAAAAGATGTGTATGTGGAAGAAGTCGGCGGCGATCACATCGTCGTTATCAAAGTCCCCCGTGCGGACCGAGCCTACAAGCCCGTGTATGTGGACAACGACACCCGCAACACCTATCGCCGAAGCGGCGAGGGCGATTACCGCTGTACATACGAGGAGTATCAGGCTATGGTGCGGAATGCGACTGCCCAATCGCCGGATATGCACTTGGTGCGTGGCATGGGACTTGAAGTCCTCAACTCCGAGAGCATACGCAGCTTCCGGCAAAGGATGAAGCTGTACCGTCCCGGACATATGTGGGAGCGCTTGGATGACGAAGCATTTCTGCAAAAAATCGGAGCGGTCGGCGAGAGTGGAGGTTCACTGCACCCAACTTCTGCCGGACTGCTGATGTTCGGCAACCGGCAAGATATCCTCCGCGCATACCCTGATTATGCCATAACCTACCGTGAGCAGCCTGATGTGAAAGGCAATTGGGAAGAAACCCCTTGGAACGGCAATGTCTACGAATTCTACTACTGGGCTTACAACAAGCTGCAGCAGGATGTGAAAACGCCTTTCCTGCTGGAAAACGGTCATCGGGTGGACGATACACCCGTCCGCCAAGTCCTGCGTGAGGTGCTGGCCAACTGCCTTGTCAACGCGGACTATCATGGCAGCGGCGGCATTGCTGTCAGCAAGGGCTATCAGGAAATCACGCTCTCCAACCCCGGCAGCTTCCGTGTACCTTTGGACGCCGCCAAAAATGGCGGCGTATCTGACCCGCGAAACGCCGCAATGGCCCGGATGTTTCGCCTCGTAGATGTAGGCGAATATACCGGCGGCGGCATCCCTAATCTGTACCGCATTTGGAAAGCCCAGGGCTGGCCAGAGCCGGTTTTTACGGAGCGCAGCGCCCCGGATCGCGTCTCCCTTACGCTGTATATGACGGGTCACGGCGGCGCAGAAAACGCAACTGCCGGAAAGCAAGTCCCCCTGAGCGCATTATCCCAGCGCCAACTGCTGATCGACTATCTCACAGACCACCCCACCAGCGACCTGTTTGCGCTCTCCAAATCCTTGGGCACCACCCTGAGCCGCACGGAATCCCTCTTGCAGCAGCTTGCCGAGGAGGGTGTCGTCGTTACGGAGAGCGACCAAGGCAATCGCCTGTATAAGCTGAAAGCGTAGGCGGCTCAAATCCCGCGCCGCAATAGACAAAGAATAAGAAAAATCCCTCTGAAATCAATAATTTCAGAGGGATTTTGGTCCGAGTGGGGCGACTCGAACACGCGGTCTCCTGGTCCCAAACTTATCGGGAACACTTTTTCCGCTCGTTTATAGCGGTTTTCGGCGCTTTTTAATTTGTTTCACTTACTCTTTGGCGCTCTTATCTCCGCTGTTTCCGGGTGTTCCAGCACCGTCTGTGGTAATCTATGTGGTCAAAAACGCTTCCCGCCCGGTTTCCGGTGAAGATTCACCGGTGCCGGATGGGAAGCGTTTCTCGTTGCTGTTGGCTGCATTGTAACTCTGAGGAGGGTGTTATGCAAGTGATTTCTGCGCGGACGGCAGCTCAAATGTTGAGCCGCAATAGACAAAGAATAGGCAGGTAGATAGGCAGAGGTGCTTTTCTTGCTCCCTGGGTATAAATCCCTTAATACAGGCATAATAGTAAGGGATTTATGGCACAGCCCATTGACTATTCCCTTATTTTATATTATTATTTAAGGGGAAGTGAAAGGGGGGGTACAGGAATGAGAACCTTCAATTATTCCGCGATCAGGGAGCAGAAGTGGGACTCGGATGTTCTTGGCCTGATTGCGGCCATATACAAGGAAGCCGGCAAGCAGGAACTGTATTTGAAGCAGCGTCCGGAGGAACTCGAAAAGCTCGTGGAGATTGCCAAGATACAGAGCACCGAGGCATCGAATGCCATCGAGGGCATCGTCACCACGAGTACCCGAATCCGGCAGCTTGTCGAGGAGAAAACCACGCCGAGAAACCGTGACGAGCAGGAAATTGCCGGATACCGCGATGTGCTGAGTATTATTCACGAGAGCTTTGATGCGATTCCAATCACGCAAAACTATATCCTGCAGCTTCACAAAATCCTGTACAGCCACATGAATAACCCGCTTGCGGGCCGCACAAAAATCACGCAGAATTATATCACCGCTACCTATCCGGACAGCCATGTGGAAACGCTGTTCACACCGCTTGCCCCTTATGAAACGCCGGAAGCGCTGGATAGAATCTGCGAGGAATACAACCGTGTGATTGGAAATATGGAACTGGAGCCGTTGATTGCGATTCCGGTTTTTGTCCATGACTTCCTGTGCATTCATCCGTTTAATGACGGCAACGGAAGAATGAGCCGATTGCTCACGACGCTGCTTTTGTACCGAAACGGTTTTTATGTCGGCAAGTATATCTCCTTGGAAGCCAAAATCGCCAAAAACAAGGATCTGTACTACGACGCACTTGCACAGGCGCAAACCGGCTGGCACGAAGGCACGGAGGATGTAGTGCCCTTTATCAAATATCTGCTTGGAACAATACTTGCGGCCTATAAGGACTTCGAGGATCGTGTGGCGCTTGTGGAAACCAAGCTGCCCGCACTGGAAATGGTGCGCAGAGCAAGCAAGAATAGAATCGGGCGATTCAATAAGCAGGACATCCGCGAGCTTTGCCCAACGCTCAGTGACAGCTCCATTGAAGGGGCCTTGCGCAAGCTGGTTGCAGCCGGAGAATTGAAAAAAGAAGGAAAAGGGAAAAATACCTGTTACTTCAGACTGAATTAGATTTCCTTCAATAAAAGCAACAATTTAGAAGACCGCCCCTGTCCGTATGAACAGGGGCGGTCTTTTTGGGCGTCTTGAAAGACCGTGCACAGTAGCGCTATGGACAAAGAAGAATCAATTTCCGCAGTAAGCATGAATAGCCTGTGTAATGAACTTTGCTGTGCCCTTACCACCAGCCCTGTCTGAAATGCTCATCCACAATATACGAAGAAAGTGAAAATGCTTCTTGACAAGCCGCAAGGCAATTCATATAATTGTATTTGTACACGAGAAAAGTTAAAAGCGCATCGATTCGGTATATAGATGTTGTTTCACGATTTATATATTCCGGTCATATTGTATTTTCAACGGTTCTCTTGTACATATCAAGAGAGCCGTTTTATTTTGCTTCAAGACAGGAGGGATTTCCATGGATACGGCATTTATGCGAAAAACATTTGCGCTGATCGCAAAAGGATTGATTGAGAAAGAACAGCTTCTGCAGACGGAACCGACAAGGTATCCCTACAGCAAAGCCATGCAGCATGGGATCAACATGTTTTTAGCCGCAAGTCAATGGGCGGGGAGCCAAGCCGCTGTCGAGTATCCCGACGAGGCCTCTTTCCTTACGCATTTTATCACCAGACCTGTTGAGGAATGGTTCGATACATGGGAATCGGGAACTGTCGAGCAATTGCATCTTCAGGAAGAGCCTTTTTATGCCTATGACGCCTTTGCGTATCAAAAAGCCGGTAACGTATATGTTCCCAGTTCGGATTGCTATGAGTTCCTGGAAATGCAGGACAGTGACATCATGAATGGAACAGACGAACGTATTCTCTATGAAAAAATAATTACGTTAAGTCAAGAAGATTACTGCAGGGTCAGAAGATATATCATCGAGCATCCGATTATCACGCTTGAGGACAGGCGCACCATGTCTCTTGAACTGGCCGATGATCCGATGGCCAGAGACGCCTTCCAGTTTGCCTACGAGGAAATTACGGAGGAATGCTACTGCTGTCCTCGGTGCGGATGGACGATGATGCAAGGAAAATACGGATACAGCTGTCATTCGACGCATTGCACAGATACCTTCCCCGAACTCACAGATGAGATGAAGCTGGATAGTTCGGCCGGCGATCTCTATCGGTTAAAGAAAGGCGTTATGCGGTATTTTGCTGCGCCGGGAAAGCTTGAACTTGAAATTGCGGCGTTTTGTGAGAAAAAGAAGCTTTGCTGGGCATTGTGGCCGCAGATGGACCGCTATGATGTGGAGATCCGGTTCCCGGACGGGGATGTTTGGGAAATTGACGCAAAGGCATATCGAAATCCCATCGCGCTCCGCACGAAGATTCAGAATGACGGTGGGTTCCCTTCCGGGGACTATGCGCGCGGCTATTTTGTGATCCCCAGCGAATACACAGTCAATCAGCGAAACTATACCGCGATCATCAACCGCGTACTGAAGGATCAAAAAAATGTAGAGTGTGTGACTCTGAAGACGCTGAAAACCGCAATTGCGAAGAAGGAGGCGGCATGCAACGATGAATAAGACCAAAGACGGCTGGTACACTCCGCTTGCGGCACAATTTCAAGGCATAGACGAACCCATGCCGCTTGCCAGATTTGCGGCGATCGAAGCGGTTCTGCATTTGCTTGCCCTGAATGCACCGGCCACCGATCCGGCAAAGGCCTATCTGTTATTTACCCAATATCAGCTTATTGGCACAACGGCGTGTACGGCTATGGAACACACCTTGCAGCAGGCCCGGCACACATTGGGGTACTATCGTTCTCAAAAATACTGGCAGGATGATTTGCGGGCATATCAGGCTCCGAAATATGATGCAGTTCGCGCTTTTTCGTTTGAAAAAACGGGGGAAAGTCGTTCGTTTTCCAAAGCAGAGGGGGAATATCCCTATCCGTATGAGCAGCGCCAAAGGGAGTGGGAACGATTTTGGACGGAAAGACTTGAAGAAGCCAAGCCGACTTCTTATGCCGGAGCCGGAACATATCGCTATCCGTATCTGAATCTGGAAACCGGGGAAACCGAAACTGTTTCAGTCAGATTTGACAGTGACTGTACCGCACCCGTTCCACCGGGAATTCCTGAAAAGGGACGCAGAGAACCAATTTCCGTCACTCTGGACGAACTGCTGAACACCGCAAAGGAAATGGCCGGGATGCATCCCGGTGACCCGTGCTGCGAGATTTTATCGACCAATATTCTCAAGCAGATCAATGGGGCTTCCGTCAGTACATGTACGAAGCTCACGATTCTTGAGGTCGTCAATATCGTTGGCATGGTTGGCGCTGGCAAATCCACGCTGATCAAGGTGTTGGCATTTTGGTGTCATAAAAATGGGTACCGGATGACGATCGTTGTTGACACGGTAGCCGAAGTCATGAACCTGCAGAAATATTTATCAACCTTTGGGGTTGCGGCAAGCCCGTTGATTGGCCGCGGTGAAAGGCTGAAATATATCAATCAGGTCGCGCAGCCCTGTGAGACCTGTTTGCCGGCAGAATTCTCTCAATACTTAACGCCGTTATGTTTGGTTGATGGGATGGATGCGCAGCATAGTGAAGCGATCGCTTTCGGCAAAGAGCCGTGCTATTCCCTGAAAAAAGGAAACAAGAATCACCTGTGTCCGTATTTTCATCAGTGCATGGGCACCAGAATGCTCCGTGAATGCTATACAGCTTCCGTTGTTATCACAACGGTTGCGGGCTTTGCGGCATCTCGGGTAGGAGCGCAGCGGGAAACCTTTCTGGAGCTGGTAATGCGCAGCTTCGATGTGGTTGTCTTTGATGAGAGCGACAGGGTTCAAAAAACGCTTGATCACTTTTTCATGCCGGAAACGAGTTTTAATAGCTATATCCGTGAATGTGCCGAAGATTGCAGCGCCTATATGCGGCTGAGCAGCAAACGCAGAGAGGAGAATCTGGCCGAGCAGAGGTACGATGAAATGCAGCGCCAGAGCGTGACGGTCCTGAGCTGCCTTATAAAATCTCTGCACCATGAGTTGGGTACATGGAAGAAAATTGCGTATGGGGATCCTTTTTCAGCCCTTATCCTCTTAGAGGATATGTACCGGGATGAGTCGGAATATAGAATCCCGTATGCCGTCTATCAAGCCGTCTATGACCTGATCGATATGCAGGATGAAGACGGCATTCGTCAGAGTACGCTATGGGCCGTCCTTGAGAGCTCCTGTAAGAGTACCGACGAGACGTTCTTTAACCAAATGTACCGTGCTTGGCTGAATGAGCTGGGTGATGATTTTCCGCGGCCTGAGAAGGATAAGGTAAAACAAATTCAAGATGCCCGCATCAAGCTTATTTTGCGGCTCATTTATTTTGATCACTTTATCCGAGACCTCAGCGATGCGTATGAGGCCAGCCACGAAACCTCTTATGGACAAAATGAGCTGTTCGGATTCCTGCAAACTCGTTTTCGGCAGCAGCAGTATTTCCTCCCCTCCGCGCTGTGCGGCAACCTGTTCGGCCTGAAAAAGACAGATGACGAAGATATTATTCTGTTCCGTCAGTTCGCGTTCGGACGAAGCCTGATGAAGGATCTTCCGTATTTGCGCACTGACGCACAGGGCAATCCTGCGGGCCCCCATGTGATTATGCTGTCCGGTTCCAGCTGGGCGGAGGGTTCATATGAGTACCACGTAAATCGGCCGGTGAACTATATCTTGGAGGCGGATGGTGAGAAACGCGCATTTTTAGAAAAAACGCGTTTCTTTGAATCCGGGTTTCCGGAGCGTATTTCCGGCGCGTCAGATGATCAACGCATGCTGCAGCTGCGGTCTGCAACCGAAAAGACAGTCGATCTGATCGTCAGAGAATATGAAAGAAAAACCGGGAAGATCCTGTTGGTCGTCAACAGCTATGTTCAGGCACAGGAAGTACAGCGAACACTGGAAACGGCCCTGCGGAAGGTCAATTGCCCTGCACAGGTTTGCCGGATGATCTCTGATGCTGTCAGCAGCGAGAATGTTCAGGGAACGGTGCGCCGGGGGGAGGTCAGCCGGTTTGCCTGGATGAAAGAGGATATCCTGATTGCGCCTGCTATGGCGATCGAACGCGGACACAACATTGTCGATGAGTACGGCCACTCTGCCCTTTGCGCGGTGTTTTTCATGGTACGGCCGATGGCTGTTCCTGACGATATCCAGCAGAAGGGCAGCAAGCTCAATGGATTTGTGGAAGCCCACTGTCATCGGGAACCACAGGAATCTCTGTTCGCATACAATGTGCGCATCCGGCAATTTGCGGCACAGCAGTGGGCCAAGATGAGCAAAAGCAAATCGTTTGGTTTGGCTGAGCTGGATGCCGAAGAGCGGAAAGATGTGGTTGCAACGCTGTTTGTTTTGATCCTTCAGATTTTTGGCCGGTTGGCGCGTGTAACGGATGTGACGAAGCCGGAACCGCATGTTTATTTTATTGACGGCGCATTTCGCGGCCGCGAAGAAAAGCAAGGTGACTTTGACTGTCTCTCCGAGTTGGGCAGGTACTTAGATGCATTGATGACCTGCAAAGACAGTGCGGAAATTGCCGAAACGCTGTATGCTCCATTTTATAAAGCTTATCGAAAGGACATTCCGTATGAATCATAAAATCTATCCGCTGGCATATAAACTGTCTCCCAAACAAACCTGCACCCTGTACTATTTGGGGTTTCCCGCATCTTGGAAAGCGGCCCTGCTAAACATCGCACGGAAGACGAACCCGAAGTTTAAGGATGAGTATGGACTTCCGACGAATGCACTGAAGAAGCTGGTCGACAGCTGGATGGAAGGTATCATCGCTTTAGCTCCGCTAAAAAAGGACAGCCATGATGAGCGTTGGCTTACATCTTGCTATGAATACTCCGAGAAAAATATTCAGGCATTGTGCAGTATCATTAAGACCTGGGTAAAGGCCACGTATATCACGCCTTCAAGAGTAAACCCCATAGCAAAAAAACACGCAAAAGAATTTTGCGATACGATACATTGGGAAGAACTTGCGGCGGCTCAATCCACGGATAAAGTCTGCCTTACACGCGAAGATGGAACAGTTTGCGAAGCCGCTTACCAAGCCATTCCGCTTCTCGCAATCAACCGTTTGTTGGGAAAAGAGATCACCTTGAGCGGGCAAACATTGCACCTGTGCTATGCCGCCAAGAATCAGCTGGTCAGCGATCCGATTACAGATATGAAAAGTCACCATCAGTACTCTTTTGTATTTGATTTATCTGTGCAGACAACCCCTCCGGAAAGAAAAGCTCTGCTGCTGTGCCAGATGAGTATTCGCCGCTGGATCCCCGATAACTACAATAAGGAGCGGACTCCGTTTTTAACGAATGCAGTCAATGCGCATATTAAGATTTCAGAGGATAAGTATTGTCAAGTGCCCATTGTCTATGGTTACACAGCCAAACAGCCCGTATGGAAAGAACAGGACAAGGAATGCTACAACATTTGGGGATATTCCCAATTACCATCGGCGGAAGCTGTTGTAAGAGATCCCGCGGCATACGCGGAAAAAATCCTCCTTCCCTACAAAAACGGCATGGCCGGCTTTGCAGCTTCCAAAATCGGAACTGGTGTGTCCGTTGTCGACAAGGCGTCGCTGTACCAGTCAGTGCCCGCTCTGCTCGGTGATATGATTTGTGAGCAGCCCGAAGCGGAACGGGTCATGCTGCGAGGACAGAAACTCAAAAAATATAACTCTCCGCAGGGATATGAGGATTCTGAAGATTTCCGGAACTGGGTCAGCCGATGCACGGAGACAGACCAAATCACATTCGAGCTGTATGGCCTGTGGAAGGATGCTTCACAGCAAAGACTGCTGAAACAGATTGAGGCCAAAATTAAACAGGATTTTGGCGATGAAAAGGATATATCCGGTTTGAAAGTGCAGTATGTGTGTAAAGAAGTCGGCGATCTTGCAGATAGCATGCCGGACGATAAGCTGCAAACGCAGATTACACGATGCGACGAAATCGCCGGGCTATTAGGCGATACCGATGGGGTGACGGCTTGTATTTTCGTTTTGCCCGGGCAAGAGAACTATGTTGTCGGCGATCCGAAATCTGTCCTTCGCAATGCGTTTGCCAAAACGGGACGAGTTGTACAGTTTGTTACTCCTGAGGAGGATGCCAGCCAGAACAAAATTGAAAATGCTGTGTACGATCTCTATCGACAGTTAGGTGTTGTAACCCTGCTGGATCCTGAACGAGACCAGCCCGATTTGGCGCATACGCCTTGTGTGGGGATGCATTTGTGTACGCAAGTTCAGGGGATTTCCAATAAAGCGCGTTTTCTTCCGCTTTACATTACGGTTGATTTGATGGAGGGAAGGGTGCAAGTACATTGTGACGCATTCTCAAAGCGGACGGTCTCTTATCGGGAAGCGTGTCTCGAGATGGCGCAGCTTTTCTGGAAAAGCGATTTGGAACAGCGCTGTGTTGCTGCAAGCCGCACCCCTGCGAAGCAAAAACTCATAGAGCTGAAAAACCGGTACAATACGCCGGAAAACGGCGTGTTGGTTTTGGTTCAATCCGATGGAAATACACGAGCGGTATGGGGCGGTATCTCCGACAAGGAGATTGGTGGATATGAGAAGGTAAAGGCGTATTGCCCGACTCAGATAAATGTTGGCATGCCGCAAAATCCGTACTTACTCTCCTTGGCGAATTCAGGTGTACGAATCATTCGGATCAGGAGTAATCAAGAAGTTCCGGATTATTTTACGGGGTTGAGCGCAAAAGCTTCTGATGAAAATTTGCAGCGTTCTTCTGCATCGGGTATTTTTAAATACGAGGATGTGTACTGGGGCATTCATACGAAGCCGAACGATATGCGTTATACACAGAGCCTAAAAGAGTCTAAGATCAATTACCCCACACATCCGTTTGCTGAAAAGGACATGATTGAATTGTACCCATTGCAGCTTCAACCGGAGGATGATGCAGCAAGCTGGATCTTCTATACCAACGCATTGAGAGATCTTCCGATTCAGTACAATCAGTCAACGGTTCTGCCTTTACCGCTCCATCTGGCAAAGGGCCTTGAAGAGTACCTTTTCAAGATATAAGTAGATAATACAAAAGTGGGCATCACCTCAAGAATAGAGGTGGTGCCTACTTTTCATTTCAGTCTTGCAATGAGATTAATTAGGGGGAATGCCTATTTTAATATGATAAATGGCTAAATGTGTGTAAAATTTTCCGAATTAGTAGTAGTTCAGGTGAGCTGCCAGAGATAAAGAGATACGCCCCAAAACGCTAACTGAGATTTATGCTCGCCTTACCCGAAGAAATACTGCTTCATATCTGAGACGCCGCCATCCTTATCGCAGAACCACTCGTAATCAGAGTGGCAATTTTGGCAGTGAGCAATTACATCGAACCCGCCGGGTGAATGCCTGTTATCGGTAATGCTCATGACTTCCAAGGACCTTCCACAGGCCGGGCAGAACCTACTCTTCTTTGCCTGACGAGTGGCACGTTCTCTCTGCTCTGTCTCAAGTGCACCCAAAAGGCCTTGCCAAAGATTCGGATTCGGCTCATGCTCTGCGTAGTCTTCAAGGTGCCGCCGGATATCATCGGTAGCCAACGCAAGAAACTTGTCGTCCAGAAATCGAATGTGGCGCTTAATGTAATCGGAAACTACTGCGGGCATATATGTGTTTCTGCCCATCGCATACCGCATTGCTGACAGCAGGATCAAGCGAAAGTCAGCGTCGCAGATAGGGGCGAGTAGGTCCTGAAGGCACAACAGGAACTCCTTGCCGTTGTTCATGCATACACGCAGCGGCTGTTGTTCTTCCGTTACCAGATTCAGTAGACTGTTAGCTTGATCCTTCAGTTCATCGATGGTGATCGATTCGTAGTCTTGAAAAGGGTTTACTTCATAATTCATTATTTGACCTCCAGTCAGTTTGTCCTTGCTATGAGGTGTTGGCATTGTAGCTCTGACTGCCCGGAGGTTCAACCGTTTCTTTCGCATTTGAAAAGAAATTGAACAGAGTCGGAATTCGTGCGGATTTATCATTTTCTTGCTTTTCCTGCCCAAATGTGCTATCATTACAAACAACGCTGTCAAGTGTTGGAATAGGCCTTGGCAGTATGGCTGCAATAGACCGAATGCTCTGCCAAGCGGCAGAGCATTTTTCGTATATCGGTACGGAGGAGATATTTATGTCTGTGAGTTATAAAAAACTCTGGAAGCTGCTTATCGATAAGGATATGAAGAAAAAAGACCTATGTGAAAAGGCTGGTATCAGCCCAGCATCTGTCACTAAGATGGGGCGGAACGGGCATGTTACCACGGAGATACTCGTGAAGATTTGTGCGGCGCTGGATTGTAGGATAGCCTGCTTCCGTGAGGGCTGTGGGCGGCAGCAACCCGATGGCATCATATGTGTGTAAAGAAATCGGTAGTCTTGCGGATAGCATGCCAGACGGTAAGCTGCAGACGCAGATTACACGATGCGGTGAAATCGTCGAGGTATTGAAAATGTTGGAGGCTGCCGGATGGCATGGGCATCCCAGCGCAGCCGGAGGGCGATCAACTATGCTTTCATTGTGGTATCCGACCGCATCAGCGGACCCTCCTACATCTTCCCATCATACACATGGGCTCCTTTCCAATCAAATTGGGGAAGGGCGAAAACGGCGGTTGCCTCTAACAGAGCAGCCGCCGTTTCCTCTATGCCATACACTGCATTTCAGTATTGCAAGGTCATTTGGTTTTATAAATCGGGGCATTTAGGATCATCCACAAGGGATACGCTGAAATCCTGTGCGGTTGCGCCCTCCGGCAGCAGCTTCGCCATGACCACGAGCCGTTGGTTGCCGGTATTGGCCTTGTCATACTTCCGGCAGCAGGTGGAAAGGGTCAGGACGGTATCTTCCTCGGAGAAGGTCACACCGTCAAAATCCAGCCAGTTTTTCCGCGCAACCGTCTCAAAGAAGCTGACCAGATCATCTCCCGTGGGATCAGGCGCAATATAGTCGAAGCCAATATCCGTGATGAAACAGGCCGTGATCTGGAAGACCATGTCCTCTCCCTTCACCGCGAGGTAGACATACGGGTTCTCCTTCATATAGTCCGCATCCATATACCGATGGAGCTTCGTGAGCTTGGGCCCGTCCGGGTCACAGTTGCTGGCAGAGTGACCGAAGATGACGGTATTCCTATCCAGCTTGCTCCGGCTGCTCAAACGGTTGTCACAGTGGGCGTAGTAGCAGCCCCATTCGCTGTAGTTCCCGTTCTCGTCCTTTTGCAGGTAGTAAGCGTTGTCCTTCGCCTGCACCACGGGGTCGTCCACCTCGGTACCGGGCATATACAGCCACGCCACGGCGTCGGCGTATTTCTTTCTTGCGTCCTTCAGCTCCTTTTGCCGGTCCACGGTGGGGATGATCTCGCCGGTGGGCTGTGGCTCGGTCACTTCGGGTACGCTGGGATATTCCTCTTTCTGATGACAAGCGGTGGCACTGATCGCCATCCCCATCAGCATAATGGCGACAAAGGTTCAAAACGGAAATCGAGTGATCTTTTTCATAGTGTTTTCTCCTTCTGCGTGGGAAGGCGGCATGGCTCATGGGTTGTGAATGGCGCGCAGTGTTTCCAGTGGCGAAAAAGGAACAGCGCGGAGGCCGGTGTTGTTGACCGTCCGCCGCGCTGTCCTTTGCCTGTTGTGGAATTGTGCCTGCGTATGTCTGCTCTGGCAGCTGCTTGATTTACTCAGCTATGACCCTCCAGAGAAACGTTACGCTCTGACTGCGGGTGCAGTCACTTTCCTTGCGGTGATGATATTTCTTTTCACCGGTTTAGACCAACTTACCCCATGTCAGGGGGCCGACGATGCCGTCCGCACCCAGACCGTTGGCCTTCTGGAACGCCAGCACGGCGGCCTTTGTCTTGCTTCCGAAGATGCCGTCCACGCTGCCGCAGTCATAGCCCAGCGCGTTCAGCAGCTCCTGCAGCTTGCGCACCGCGTCTCCGCGGGAGCCGTAGGACACCATGGGACGCCCGACAACGGTCGTCGTCTCCACAGGCATGGCGGGGCTGACGCCGTAGAGCTTGCCCCAGGTGAGTTTGCCCACGATACCGTCCACGCCCAGGCCGTTGGCCTTCTGGAACGCCGTCACAGCCGCATAGGTCTTGGCTCCGAAGATGCCGTCCACATTGCCGGAATCGAAGCCCTTGGCATTCAACTTTTCCTGCAGGGTCTTTACCGCGTCGCCGGTGCAGCCCCAATACACCATGGGCATATCGGGTACCACGGGGGCGTAGTAGCTGCCGCCGCCGGAGGAGGTGGACTTGTTCCACAGCTTGATGGAGCCGTTGATGGACTCATAGTTGGTGCTGTCGGTGGGAGTGTAAGTCCACCCGTAGCTCTTGTTCGCAACCACCTCGGTGGTGGTGGGGTCGTCCCAAGCAATCGTACCGCCGGCAGGCGTAATGGTACCGATACCCAAGGCGGCATCCGCCAGCGTCTTGCCGGAAGCGGTGATCTTGGTATAGGCAGGTTCGCCGGTGGGCGTTGCCTTGGTGATGGTGATCTCCACGGGAGAGCTGGTGACGGCGTTGTATTCGCTGTCGCCCGCCTTGGTGGCCGTCACGGTGACGGAGCCGATCCTGATGGGCGTCAGGACACCGTTGGAATCAATAGTAGCTTCGCCAGTGCCGTTGGTCACAGTGTAGGTCACCGCGCCGGAACCGGAGCCGCCGCTGGTACCAAGCTGCAAGGTCTGACCGTAGACCACGGTGGTGCCGCCGGTAATGCGCAGTGCCTGCTGATTATCCTTTTCTGTCAGGGTGATAGTCAGGGTGATGGTGAAATCCTCGTAGTTGTTGCAGGAGGCTTTCAGGGTGATGGTGATCTTGTCACCCGCCTTGCCGCCGGAGATGGCATAGGTCAGCAAGCTGCCGTCTGCTGCGAAGTCCTGCTTGGACAGGACGATGCTCGCCTCGCTGCTGAACGTCCAGTCCTGCCCGGCGGGCAGTCCGGCCCAGTCCGGCGTGTAGGTGTGATCCGAGGCGTCCGTGTACTTCTGCTCCAGCTCGACCGTTTTGAGGTTGCCGCCATCCGCCTTGTTCACCATGACTTCAAGCCCGATGTTCTCCACCATGTTGTAGTTGACAGCGTCTGTCGGGGTGAACTTCGCCTGGAAGGTCTTGGCGGCAGTCGAAGCGCCGCCCACAGATTCGCTGCTGTCCATCCAGCTCCAGCCGTCCGTCAGCGTCACATCCGCCAGCGTCTGACCGTATTTTGCCGTCAGGCCGGTGGGCTTTGTGTAGGGCGGTGTTGCTTTTGCTACCACAAATTCACAATACTCGGCATTATACTCATAGTAGTTGCTCGTCGCGCCGATCCGTGCAAACATACGGTAGGTACCGGCGTTTAGCGCGGGCGGATTGCTGATATCCCACGTCTGAACAGAGCCGCTGTCCGCAGCGGCATAACTGTAGGTCACTTGAGCATTCAAATCGCCCGTCCGGTCTGTCAAGGTCGGTGTGCTTGGCGTTTGACCGTAAGTATAGCCTGCCATGCTGATCTTGCCATCCTGTAGAGCCTTGTCAACCTTGACCGTTGCGATGCCGGTCGCTTCCGTATAGGTATTTTCATCCTTCGGCGTGAACTTCCATCCGACATCATGGCCAAGCGTACTCGCATCCAGAATCGCATTGCCCGGCAGTTGCCACGAGAAGGTGCCTTCAACGACCGTATCGCCGGCCTTCATCGTGCCGGTGATCTTGATCTTGCTCAGCGGCTCACCGTAGGTGATCTTGATGGGCGTGAGCGTCAGTGTACCGGCCAGAACCGGGGAGAGCTTGTTCTTCGCGCTGACGTTGACGGTCAGCGTGATGTCCTCATAGTTTGTGCTCTTGATTACTACGGTCGCAGTACCCACAGAGCCGGTGGTTTTCACGTCATTTTTCTGAATGGGCAGGGTCAGCTCGCCGTTTTCCGCCTTCGCGCCGCTGGTGTAGTAGCCGTCATTTAGTTTGATTTCGCCGATCTCATAGGTGAGCGCACCGTACGCTTTGGGAGTTTCCAGCGTGGGCAGGGCGGGGAGCGTCACAGTGTAGGTCTTTTCGCAGTCATTTACAATGGTAAGCGTAGTTTCCTTGGTGAAGTCAGGCGCAGCGGCCTTGGTGATGTTGCCAGTCGTGGTGAAGCTACTCTGCTCCAGGGCGTAATTCTTCGCGGCCTGCCCCATCAGGGTCACTGTGGCAGTGACGTTCTTGCCGTTGCCCACACTGGCATCGTCAAAGCTGGCGGTGACGGTGTAGTCTGTGCCTCGGTTCAAGGTCACGCCGTCGAAGGTCACGCTGGTAATGCCCGCGTTTGTCGTGCCATCATAAGGCTTGGACACAGCCGTTACCCCAGTGATCGTCAGCGGCTTCTTCCCAATACTGACCGCCACGCTGGCAGGTGCGGTATCGTTGTGGTTTGCATCGCCAATCACTCGATACCACACGGTATACGTTCCGGCATCGGTGCCGACAGGGATGTCCTGGCTGTATGTACCGTTCTCGGTCAGGCTGTACTGCATGGTGCCATAGTCCGTCACGCTGCCCGCAGTAATCAGCGCCTGCTCCTGTCCGGTATAGGTCAGATTTTCCTGCGCCGTGGGAGCGGTGAAGGTGGGGACAGCCTTGTTCACCTTGATGGTCACAGTTCCGGTCGCAGTCGCGTATTTCTCGTAGCCCGCAGCCGGAGTGAACGTCCATTCGGCTTCATAGCCGCCCGCGTTAGGATTGATCGTGCCGTCCGTCCACGCGAACGTACCGTTGACGGATTTGCCGGTGTCGGGATCCTTCATCTTGCCCGAAATAGTACTCTTGCTCAGCGCGTCGCCGTAGGTGATCTCGGCTGCGGTGATTTCGCCGTCCGGCGTGGGCTTGATCTGGTTCACCGCGTTGAGGACGAGCGTCAGTTGAAAGTCCTCGTAGTTGGTGGTGGTGACCTTCACCTTGACGGTTCCGATCTGGCCGGTCATTGTTCCATCTTCCGCATAGAACTGTGCCAAAGTCAGCTTGCCTTTTTTAAACTCTACGATCGTTTCGTCGTAATAATATCCGCTTTGGCTAACAAGGGAAATAGCAGCCTGATTACCATAGCTTATCGTGCCATATTCGCTCTCGGACAGTTCGGGCAGCAGTTCCTTGAAGTCATAGGTGTACGTCTGCTGTGTGCCGTTGATTATGTTCAGCGTACCGGACTGGATATTTGTGGGCGCAGCGGCTTTGTTAATTTTGAAAGACTTATCCTCCAGCTCCGCGCCGTTCAGCGTAAAGGCCTTTTCCGTCGTGCCGTCTTCAAAGGTATAGTTCGTATCTGTCAGCTTGACGGTGAAGGAGATGTTCTTTTCTGTTTCGCTTGCGTTGGCGGAATCATACTTGGCGTCGGTCAGCTCGAAACCGTTGCCCTCCGACAGAGGAAGCGGCAGTCCGGCCTGATAGCCTGCGGAGCCTGCTGCGCTTACAAGCGAAATCTTACCGTCGGGCAGATCGGTCGTGCCGTCGTAAGCCTTGATCACGTCTCCGATCTCGACCTTCGCCTTGTGCGGAACGATTCTCCATTCGGCGGTTTTCGAGCCGGTGTAGTCGCTGCCTTCGACTGCCTTGATGGTCAGCGTCTGGGTGCTTACGCCAGCAGAGGAAGCAGTGCCGCTGGCGGTGTAATCAACGCCCAATTTCAGCGTCTTGCCGTTGTACGTTACGGTGAAGCCCGGCGCGGTAGTGGTGGATTGATAAGGCTCATAGGTGCTTTCGTTGCTGCTGCGGAAGGTGATCTCGGCATTGCTTAAGTTCGGCTTGGTGACGGTCAGCTTTTTGTGGCTGCTCGTCACCGAATAGCCGTCCTTGGTGGCGGTGAAATAGATGGTGTATTCTCCGATCGTATCGAAGGAGTAATCTTTTGTATACTTCCTATCGGCATAGCTCGGCTTCGTCAAGGTGATGGGCGTTGTTTCGCCCTTCTTCAGGATGGAGAATTCCACCGTCACGTCCTTCGCATTGCAGCTGGCGCAAAGCTGGACGGTCGTGCCGCGCTCCACCTTCGGCGAGTTGCCGGTCAGGTTCTTGCCATTGACCTTCAGATTCAGGGTCTTGGAGGTGATGGGCAGTCTGTTGATGATAACATTGTTCAACTGCGAGCCGTTGACATCATCCCGGGCATACCACTTGTGGGTGCCGTCCGCGTTGAGCACCTTGTATCCAAGTGCTGTGTCATTCAGAATCGTTTTCCACGTCGCGCCCTCTGCCAACGTCAATTCGCCGATCACGGCAGGATATTTCGACCCGGCGAGTTCCGCACCATCGCAAGCAACGACCTTATCAATGCTGGCCGTGGTCGTGTTTTTCGTGTTGCTCAAGGTGGTGGTGTTTCTGCCCGCAGCCGCCTTGACCGTCACCGTGCCCTTGATGGAATGGCCGTTCAAGTTAAGTCCCGTGTCCTGCGTGCCGTTGATGGTATAATCGCCGGTCACGTCGGCCAGCAGCTTAAATTCTGCGCCGCCGTCTCTGTCTGCGTCAAGGGCTGTCTGCAAATCAGCAAATCTCCGCCACGGGCGGTTGCCCTCGCCATTGTTCAAGGCTGTTTCAGCCATCGCGGGCGCGTTGCAGTAGGGACAGTTGGTGCCATCAAAGCCGTTCTTGCCGCCGTGGCTACACGACTTTACCACCAGGTCGCAGGTCTGGGTAGCGGCTTCCTCCAGCGTAAGCTGCGTGTCGCCATTGTAGTAAGCCAGTCC
>CDYU01056541.1_pt1 | contig 29592 bp, 32 predicted proteins | sample 480701 | NCBI WGS metagenome assembly CDYU01 (sample SAMEA3182105, study PRJEB8094) | gut metagenome | biome: human; feature: gut; material: Stool; isolation source: human stools | place: Canada | collected 2013-02-26 | reverse complement strand
GGTCTATTACGACCCAAAAACATACATGTTTTACAATGCTAAATTTACCGATGTTAAGAAAATGTTAAACTCATAAAATGACTTGGATAGAAACATAGAATACGTGGGGGAAATTCTTAATAAGGGACTTGTTAGACAGTCCATTTTTATCATTTAGCCTATCTTCAACATAGTATCACTATGACGCCGTGATAGTAACGCTATAATACGATTATAGTGACATTATCCGAGAAGGATAGCGTCACTTTATCACACAATTATTTTTAATCTGATTTTTTATCAATAACCAATCGTAAATCTCTCCTGATGATGTTTCGGATATTCCAATTCATCAATCATTGCGGCAGCGTAATCTTCGACAGAGATATGGCTATTTCCTACAATGTCTACAATCATATCATCTTTTCCCAACCGATAACGCCCTGTACGTACTCCCGGACGCATATCTGCTGCCGGAGAGAAGAACACCCAGTCTATTTCTTTCTCTTTCTTCAAGAAGTTCAAATAAAACTCTCCTAAGGCTTTCACTCCCGGCAATATATTTTCGGGTACTTCGCCGGAATCCATCAAACGCAAGCCCGGAGCGATAAATAAAGAACCGGCACCACCAACCATCAGAAAACGATTGACGCCAGCCTTCTTCACTCCATCAATTATAGTCAGATAAACTTTAATGGTTTCATCGTATATATCAGGATTATTCCATCCCGGATTGAACGCACTAACAACGGCATCCGCACCTTTACAAACGTCGGCCACTTCATCAAGCACGGCTACATCGGCTTTCACCACTTTCAGATTTTCATTCTCTATCTTTATCTTTTCCGGATGACGAACTACTGCTGTAACTTCGAAACCACGATTCAAAGCCTCGTTCAGAAGAGCAGAACCAACAAAGCCACTTGCTCCGATAAGGACTATCTTTTTCACTTTCTCCATATTCAAATCTATTATAATGTTACTACTATTATAATAGTAACACTACAATATTCAGAATGTTGGTTCTCTTTTAGAAAATTAATTATCCGATATAAGATTCTATCGTCTCTCTTAGCCTCTCCAAAGAATAGGGTTTTGAAATAACGGCGTTACATCCGGCTTGAATAGCCTGTTGCTGTTCGGTATAGAAAGCATACGCAGTCACTGCAATAATAGGCACGGTCAAAGAAATCGTACGGATCTTTTCAGTAGCCTGAATACCGTCCATCACCGGCATACGAATATCCATCAGTATCAAATCCGGGCTTTCACGGATGAAACTATTGATAGCCTCCTGCCCCAATTCTGAAAAAGAGCATTTGCCCGTAATGATATCATACTCCCATAAAGCTATTTGATGAGCTGCAAGCACAGAAAGTATTTCCTGATAGTTTTCCCGTATGAGCTCGCTTTTCTCATTTGGAGAATATAAATTGATCGCTGGTTCCATAAGCATTATTGTTTTATTTTGTTTGGTGTACCACTGCACGGCAGCAAATATAAACAAATAAAGCACAAGTTGTGCTCAATTTTCTATTTTTTACTTAGAAACAATTATCTTTGCTCATCCAAAAAGAAAAAACAATGAATCAAGATACGATCTGCGCTATCGCTACCGCCCAGGGCGGTGCTATCGGAAGCATCCGCGTTTCCGGTCCGGAAGCTATTTCTATCACTGGCAGCATATTCAAGCCCGCCAAGACTGGCAAATTATTGAGTGAGCAGAAACCATATACTTTGACATTCGGACGTATTTATGACGGGGACGAGATTATTGACGAAGTGCTCGTCAGTCTTTTCCGTGCTCCTCATTCATACACGGGAGAAGATAGTACGGAAATCACGTGCCACGGTTCTTCTTACATTCTTCAACAGGTGATGCAGTTGCTTATCAAAAACGGTTGCCGCATGGCCCAACCGGGAGAGTATACACAACGTGCTTTTCTCAATGGAAAAATGGATTTAAGTCAGGCAGAGGCTGTGGCGGACTTGATCGCTTCTTCATCTGCTGCCACTCATCGTTTGGCTATGAGCCAGATGCGAGGTGGTTTCAGCAAAGAGCTGACGGAGTTACGCAACAAATTGCTGAATTTCACCTCTATGATTGAACTGGAACTGGACTTCAGCGAAGAAGATGTTGAATTTGCCGATCGTTTGGCATTAAGGAAGCTAGCAGATGAAATCGAACAGGTCATTTCGCGGTTGGCTCATTCTTTTAGTGTTGGTAATGCTATTAAGAACGGTGTCCCTGTAGCTATTATCGGTGAAACGAATGCCGGAAAATCGACTTTACTGAATGTATTATTAAATGAGGATAAGGCGATTGTCAGTGATGTCCACGGGACAACGCGTGATGTGATCGAAGATACTATCAACATCGGAGGAATCACTTTCCGGTTCATTGATACTGCCGGAATCCGGGAAACCAATGATAAGATTGAAAGTCTCGGTATCGAACGTACTTTCCAAAAACTGGATCAGGCGGAGATTGTTCTTTGGATGGTAGATACAGTGAATGCTTCCTCTCAAATAGAGCAGTTATCAGAGAAGATTATTCCGCGTTGTGAAGGAAAACATTTGATTGTTGTGTTCAATAAGGCTGATTTGATTGAAGACAAGCAAAAAGAGAATTTACAGTCTCTATTAAAAGACTTTCCTAAAGAATCTACAGAATTTATTTTCATCTCGGCCAAACAACGGGAAAACACAAGTGAGTTACAAAAAATACTTATTGATGCAGCACATTTACCTACAGTAACACAGAATGATATTATCGTGACAAATGTAAGACATTACGAGGCTTTAAACAAAGCTTTGGAAGCTATTCATAGAGTACAAAACGGGCTTGATTCGCAGATTTCCGGAGATTTTCTTTCACAAGATATACGGGAGTGCATCTTCTTTATTTCAGACATAGCTGGTGAGGTAACGAATGATATGGTGCTTCAGAATATCTTTCAACATTTTTGCATCGGCAAATAATTGGTGATAACCAACGATTAGCATATATTACTATTGATTAATAAGGCGTTGAATTTCAACGCCTTTCTTTTTGCTCGTATCTGCGATAGTGGTCGTTGATACTCGTTTTTAGCTCATTTTTGTACCGTATTTGTGTCTCGGAGGTTTGCATAGTAAAAACCGTCGGTAAGGTTGTGGTCTATGTGGTACGCACTGGTACGTGGTGGTACGCAATGATACAATTTTGGCGAAATAACAAGCGAAAGAAATGAGCAGTAAAATCGAAATTCAGAAAAAATGTGATTGGTGTGGGGCAGTTTTCACTGCACGTAAGACAACTACATCATATTGTTCTCACAAGTGTGCGAACCGTGCCTGCAAAAACAGAGTAAGGAAAGAGCGGGTCGAAAGTCTTCAAATTGAGTTTAACAAAAAAACTCAAAAGAATCCTAATTTAGAAAAAGAGTATTTAACCCCTACCGAAGTATCAAAACTACTCGGTATTGGTAGAACATCTACTTATAGGTATATCAGAACCGGACAAATAAAAGTTGTTCGGTTTAATGGCAAGACATTGGTAAGGCGCACTAACATAGAGCAAATGTTTGACTTCTTACAGATACAAGACATTGAAAGCAAGCCAAAAGAGAAAGCCTCTATCACCGAGTTCTACACCACAGCCGAAGTGAAAGAGAAATACAACGTGACCGATTCGTGGATCTTCGCTGTTGCCAAGAAGCACAACATCCCCAGAACCTTTAATCGCGGCAAAACCTATTGGAGCAAAAAGCATATCGACAACTATTTCTCGAAGAAAGCCGCCAATCCCGAAATCACTGAGTGGTATACCGTGCAGGAGATTCAAGAAAAATTCGATATGACGCTGGCGGCTATCTATACGCTCGCCTCGAAGAATGCTATCCCCAAAAAGAAAGAGGACAAAACGGTAAGTTACTCCAAAAAGCATTTCGACATAGCCAAAGGCGTAGCCCAACCGGACGAGCCGCAATATTATACGGTAGCGGAAGCAATGGCAAAATTCAATCTCACTCGTGACCAGCTCTACCACTACGTCAAATACCACAACATTCCCAGAGTGAAAGTCGGCAAATACACCAAGATTTCCCGACCGGAGCTTGACAGGCTTTTGGGTAATCCGAAAATTGAGTAGGTTATTTTGAGGTGACGGTAGCCACCATCATATCACCACCTTTCTTTGCAATCAGAAAACAAGTATAAACAGTTAAAAAACAATCGTATGACACACACTTGCACCAAAGTTACGGTTCGCCAAAGAGCCATCCGCAACGGACAAATTTCTCTTTACCTTGATTATTATCCGGCTATTCGCCATCCCGAAACGATGATTATGAGCCGTCGGGAGTATCTCGGTATCTACATCTACGCCCACCCCAAAAACGAGATGGAGCGTGAGTTCAACAACGATATGCTGCACAAAGCCGAAGCTATCCGCTGCATTCGGGTGCAGTCGCTTATCAACGAGGAGTTCGGTTTCTTAGACAAACACAAGATGAAAGCCGATTTCCTTGCCTACTTTGCCAAGATGACGAAAACCAAAGACCAAAAATGGAAGGTAGTCTACGCCCATTTCTCAAACTTCGTACAGGGTAAATGCACCTTTGGCGAGGTGAATGTGGATTTGTGCAAACGCTTTAGGGCTTACCTATTGAATGCCAAGCAGCTAAAACACACCGAACACAAAGTGTCGTTCAACTCGGCAGCAGGCTACTACTCCACGTTCAGAGGTCTACTGAAAATCGCCTATCGTGATAAGCTGCTCCGTGAGAACATCAACGACTTTTTAGAGAAGATTGAATATGAGGACGTAAAGAAAGAGTACCTAACCTTAGACGAGGTAAAGCAGTTGGCTGCCACGCCCTGCGACATCCCCGCTCTGAAAGCCGCCTCTCTCTTCTCTTGCCTGACAAGACTTCGTATCAGCGATATAATGAACCTGCAATGGTCGGACTTTGGTATCGCTCCCGACCAAGGCTACTGCATTCGCATCCGCACCCAAAAGACCAAGACTGAAGCCACACTCCCCATCAGCCACGAGGCGTTTGAACTTTGCGGAGAAGTAGGAACGGGTAAAGTATTTAAAGGACTCAGCCGAAGTATGATAAACTACCCTCTAAAAAATTGGCTTAAGAAGGCTAAGATACAGAAGCACATTACGTTCCATTGCTTCAGACACAGCTATGCGACCCTCCAAATTGCCGCTGGTACAGATATTTATACGGTCAGCAAGATGCTTACTCACCGCAATGTGTCGACAACGCAAATATATGCGGAGCTAGTGAGCGAGAAGAAACGTGAGTCGGCAAATAAGATTTCACTGAAATAAAATATATTTCACCAACATATCATATAATAAACAAATAGCATTATATTTGCATATTATATGATATGTTACAACTATGGCAAAGAATACAATGGGAGATTGTAGGTGAGCAAATCAAATTAGCACGCCTACGTCGTAATTTGAGTGTAGCGCAGGTGGCAGAACGAGCTACCTGCTCACCTCTCACAGTCTCTCGTATCGAAAAGGGTGTGCCTACCGTTGTCATAGGTATCTATCTTCGCGTACTTTACGCCCTGCAATTGGATGAAGATATTCTCTGGCTTGCCAAAGAGGACAAACTAGGGAAATCACTGCAAGATTTGGCCCTAAAAAGTCGTGAGCGTGCTTCTAAAAAGGAATAAACAATGAAAAAGCTATTGGTATATGCCGACTTTGATTGGCTAAAAGAGATTGAACTCATTGGAGAGTTAAGCTATGAATCCCTTCGTGGTTCAGATAGTTACGCCTTTCAGTTTAATGATGAATGGCTGAAGCGATATGGCAACCTATTTATCAGCGCAGACCTGAACAACTATAAAGGATTGCAATACACACAGCCGGAGAAAGATATTTTCGGCTGCTTCTCCGATGCCTTGCCCGATCGTTGGGGACGTACTCTACTCAACCGTAGAGAACAAATTTTGGCTACCGAAGAGAAACGTCCTGTCCGTCCTTATCTTCATTTGATTATCTGCTGGGGATTGATGATTCATCTCGCATGGGTGGATTTCGCTTCAAAGAGACACCCAATGGAGACTTTATCAACTCAAGCAACACCCTATGTATCCCACCATTAACCAGTATCCGTGAATTGATTCATGCCGGCGGGGAGGTTGAAAAAAGCGAAGAGGAAAACAAACTACCCGATAAAAAGTGGCTCACTCAATTAGTGCAACCCGGCTCTTCATTGGGTGGAGCCAGACCGAAAGCCAGCGTAGTTGATACGGACAAAGTGTTGTATGTTGCCAAATTTCCCTCTCGTAAAGATGATTACAATACAGGGCTTTGGGAACACTTCTGCCATCTATTGGCTAAGAAAGCAGGAATCAATGCAGCATCTACACAAGTAATTTCCACAAGCGACAAGTACCACATACTCTTATCACGTCGTTTTGATAGAAGCGATGACGACAAGCGAATACATTTTGCCTCTGCCATGACATTACTTGGACTCGCGGACGGTGCTAACGCAAGCACCGGAAACGGATACTTGGATATTGTAGACTTCATACTTCAAAATTGTACGGAGGTTAACAAGAACCTTCAAGAACTATACCGTCGTGTAGCTTTTAATATTTGCATCGGCAACTCGGACGATCACTTCCGCAACCACGGGTTTCTACTCACTGCTAAAGGTTGGACGCTATCGCCTGCTTACGATATGAATCCAACGCTGAATGAATATCAGAGCCTACTTATTTCCAACTCTTCCAGCAAAGCAGACTTAGCAATTCTTTCAGATGCTTGTGAAGACTATATGTTACCTCAAGACGTAGCCACAAAGATTATCTCAGAGGTAGTAGCAACCGTAAAAGACTGGAAAACATTGGCAACTAAATTAGGAATAGTGAACAGCGAAATGGAATTATTCGGAAATATCTTTTATCGTAGAATCAAAGAATATATCTAATTTGTTGGCAAAATAGAGAGTTATTCACCTTATAGGGGAGACAAACGCAGCCATATCAACGCCAAATACGGACAATTGCACAAACATTTTGGAATCAATAAGTTATTAGTATATATTTGCGCACAAATGATAACTATTGATTAATATGACAACAAAGAAAACCGACTACATTATTATATATTCTTTCTTATGTGCATCAATATTGAGTATTGCTGTACTAGTCCGTATGTTTGCAGTAACAGAGCTCAAAATGGATGAATTCTCAGCTCTTATGGTCTTTTTTGTAACTTGTCTTTTGCTTGGTGGCTTCTATTTTAGTTTCCAATCCATATTGAACGATTGTCTTTTGCCTGTGGTAGAACAGATTTTCAGAAAGAAACATCCACAATTAGAGCCTGAAAGTGTAGTAGTACCGCTTGTAGAAGCATCCCAAGAACAAGAGCAGAATGAGTCTACCGTGCTTAACTACGGAGAATATAAACAAGCCGCGCAACATAAATTTGCGCAAAAGCAGGCACAAACTTTAGAAAAGGTGCTTGCCTATACGGGCAAGAGATGGCATTGTATATGACCGAAAGTGAGTTGCAACAGCTTTACAAGCATATCCGCTTTTTCCAATCCGCTACAGAACAGGAATGCGAACAGATAAGTAACCCTGTGGTCGTTGATAGCAAACTAAAATCCATCGATCTAATGCACTTTGGTTGGAATATCGGTAATCAGTTCAAGAAATCAGGCATTGAGACGGCAACTTTCATCAAGTACGTTTTTGCCAAAGATCTACATGATAGCGTAATTTCCACCATCAAGCGAAAACTCAGAGTCGAAGGCACTTGCATTATAAAAATCAAAGAGGAGTTATAAATTATATTTCTTAGTCTATATCAAGTGATCATTTTTGCATGATCGCTTTTTTTATGCCGTAACCTACTGGCATATAGCAATAATCACCACTGATAAGTTATTATGCAGTTATATCTTGGTGACTAATTTCACCGTAAAATCACTAGTTTTCTTTGCACACGAACTATTAAAATCAAGAGTTTATGTGTAAACAAGAAATCACTTTTGATAAGTTACCGCAAGCGATAACTTATCTGACTGAACAGGTCGCAGAATTAAAACAATTGGTATCAGAGCTTCAGCCTCCACAATCCGAAAAGCATTTGCTGGTTGGTATTGACGATGCTTGCCGCATTATTCAAAAAGCAAAGCCGACTATTTACGCCCTTGTGCGTAAAGGGATACTTCCCTCTTATAAGAAAGGAAAGAAGCTCTACTTCTATGAAGATGAACTACTGGCATGGATAGAAAACGGGCGGAAGAATACTTCGGAATAAAACTATGACCAGATACTGACCTCGATGCAAAACGGAGTACGCCGCAAACCGAAATCAGGCTTTAATCTTTAATCCGTCAGAGTTATGAAAGAGAAATCAATAACTCCCAAAGGAATTATCAATCAAGCAATGGGAATGAATATGTCCTTTATAGGAGCAGAATTCCCGATTCAGATATTTCCATCCAAGATTCAGCGGATTATACACGAAGTGTACGAATGTCAAAGTTATCCGATTGACTACACGGCTGCTTCTATCCTGACTGCCATTGCCGCAGGAATAAGTAATACCCATCTTGTTCAAATGAAACAAGGCTGGGTGGAGAGTGTCATTCTGTTTGTTGCATTGGTCGGCCGACCGGGTGCTAACAAAGGCCATCCCCTCAGTTTTGCTATGAAGCCTTTTATCAGCTTCGATTATCAGCAGAATTTGGAGTTTGGAAAGTTGTATGCTAAATATGAGCAAGATATATCCATGAACAAAAAGGAGCGTATGGATGCTGGTGTAGAGGAGTTTCCACAAGAGCCTATCCGCAAACGCTTTCTGGTTTCAGACATTACGCCTGAAGGATTGAGTTATATCCATGCACAGAATAAACGCGGGCTTTGCCTTTGGTCAGATGAACTTTCGGCATGGTTCAAGAACTTTAATCGCTACAACAACGGTTCCGAGGAGCAGTTCTGGTTGTCGGTATTCAGTGCAAAGACTGTTATTTCGGACCGAAAGAATGCTAAAAGCTCCGTCTTCATCACTCGTCCATTCATTCCTGTGATTGGCACCATCCAGAAAAAGATTCTCAGTGATTTAGCTCATGGCAACCGTTCGAGCAACGGATTTATCGACCGTATTCTGTTTATCATGCCTACCATTCAGCAAAAAGCTCGATGGAACGAGAAAGATATTTCTCCCGATTTGGAATCTCAATGGCATACACTACTAAATAGGCTTATCAACATTGAGTGCTCATTTGATGAAAACAATGAGATTCAGCCTTCAATCGTAACCTTCAGCGACGAGGCTCGCAAGCTCTTGTATAAATGGCAGCATGAACATGCAGATCTGTGCGATAACCTCAGCAATGAAATGCTTTTGGGAATATATTGCAAACTGGAAATCTATATCATCCGCTTTTGCTTGGTGATACAGATTACCCGTTGGCTTTGCGGAGAGTGCAGCAAAGATCAGGTAGACACGGAAACCGTTCAACGAGCAATTCTGCTAACGGAGTATTTCAAACAAACCGCTACCAGAGTGCAAAATCTAATGAACGAAACGGCTCTTACGGTACAGCAACAATCCGTTCTATTTCAACTCCCCGAACTCTTCACCACTGCACAAGGCGTAGAGATAGCCGCCAGTCAAGGGATGAAAGAGCGGGCTTTCAAAGAGTTCCTTAGTAAACACACAGGAACCCTTTTTCAGAAAGATCGGCATGGAGAATACAGAAAAGTATAACCGCATTATCCACACTATCCACATTTTAAGAAACCAAAATGCAGAAAATGTCGAAAATGTACTAACAAAAAGAATCAATGACACACAGATTTATATTAGAATCCTACAAAAGCATTGCCTCCCGACACACCTGTCCGGAGTGTAAGCACAAAAGATGTTTTTCCCGATATATCGATACGGAGGGAGCCATCTCCTTTCCCGAATACGTCGGGCGGTGCGACCGTGAACAAAAGTGCGGTTACCACCTCACCCCCAAAACATACTTTGAACAGAATCCCGAACAATTTGAACAGACACAAGTGCGTGAGCGTCCGTTTCGTTCTGCTCCACCGCCATCACCAACAAGCTATATAGACGAAGCTTTGGTAAAACAGTCGATGAGTCATTACAAGGAAAATAAGTTATTCCAGTTCTTATTATCTCAGTTAGGAGAGGATGAATCATTGCGACTAATGAAACTCTATCGGGTAGGAACAGCCAACCATTGGCAAGGTGCAACGGTATTTTGGCAGACGGACATACAGGGCAAAGTCCGCACCGGCAAAATCATGCTTTATAATCCGGCCAACGGCAGACGCATCAAAGAGCCGCACAATCACATTACGTGGGTACACTCCCTTATTCATAAGGATGGCTTTACTCTCAGACAATGCTTCTTTGGCGAACACTTATTGGCCAAAGACAGCACAAGGTCGGTAGCTATTGTCGAAAGTGAAAAGAGTGCTTTGATCGCCAGCTCTTATCTACCACAATATTTGTGGATCGCTTCGGGCGGCAAGAACGGCAGTTTCCGAGAGGAGAATCTCAGCGTGCTCAAAGGTAGAAACGTCGTGCTCTTTCCCGATTTGGGAGCCACCGATGACTGGGCGGCTAGAATTGCCACAATGCTGCGAATGGGAATTACCGTCAAACTCTTCGACTATTTGGAGAAGAATGCCACTCTGGAACAACGGAAAAATGGATTCGATATTGCCGATTTCCTATTGGAGATGAAGCAACCGCAAGCCATTTTGCAAGGTATGATCGCTAAGAATCCGTCTCTTAATCTGCTGATAAAAGAGCTGGAATTAGTGCTTATAGAAGAGCCTGTTCACCCTGTTAGTACAGTAAAAAAAAGAGGCTTCAAGCTTTAAAAGAAAATCGTAGATTTTGAGGTAGCAAGTTTATGTTTTGGACGTCCCAAAACCTTGCTTTAATCCCGATGGTCTGCAAATTGAACTAAAAAAATGAACGCATGAAAGCATATAATAAAGGTGGAAGACCTACCAAATCGTTAGTTGAAAAACGAACTTATCGAGTGAATCTAAAGATGAACACCGAAGAGTATTACACCCTCAAGGCACGAGCTTCGGAAGCCGAAGTCTCACCCTGTGATTTTATTCGAGCCATCATTCTGAAGGCAGAAATCAGGCAACGCCTCTCACCCGAATGGATAGATCACATCCGCAAACTATCCGGTATGGCAAACAACCTGAACCAGATTGCGCGCAAGGCAAATGCGGCAGGTTATCGGGATGTACGCATGGAGTATTTATTCTTAGCCGATAAGATTGACAACCTGTTAAACCAGATACAACAATGATGGCGAAAATAGTAAAAGGCACCTCATTTAGTGGTGTGGTAAAATACATTCTTGATCCCGAGAAGCAAACCAATCTATTGACAGCTGATGGTGTGCGGCTAAAGAATTTGGGCTCTATTGCCCAAAGTTTCGAGGCACAACGAGAACTAAACTCACGAGTAAGTAAGCCTGTCGGGCATATCTCTTTGGATTTTTCGGCACAAGATAGAACCAAACTCTCTAATGAAGTAATGGCTCGCATCGCACACGATTATATGGGCCGGATGGGAATAGTCAACACACAGTACATCATTGGTCGCCACCATGACAAGGAGCATCCACATTTACATATCGCATTCAATCGGGTGGATAACAACGGACGCACCATCTCAGATAAGAATGACCGCATCCGCAGCGAGAAGATTTGCAAAGAGTTGACAGCCCAATACGGTCTGTACTTCGCAAGTGGCAAGGAACAAGTAAAGCAGCATCGGTTGAAAGAGCCTGATAAGACCAAATATGAGATTTATAACGTTCTAAAGACAGTTCTTCCGCAATGCAGAAGCTGGCGTGAACTATTAGACCGATTGAATCAAGAAGGCATTGCCATTGAGTTCAAGATGAAGAGCGGAACCAATGAACCGCAAGGCATTAAATTCAGCAAGAATGGCTATCACTTCAATGGCTCAAAGGTAGATCAGCAGTTCAGCTTCTCTAAAATTGATTTTGCATTGCAGCAGAATATCCATACAGAGCAGAAGCAAGAAACAATTATCCAGCCACCGCCTCAGAAAGTTCAACAGGAATTCATCTCTCCTGATACGAATAGTTTATCAAGCGGCATCGGTGGATTATTTGATGGATTACTCACTCCCAGTCCGGTCTATGATCCCGAAGAAGAGGCTTTCCGTCGCCAGATGCAACGGAAGAAAAAGAGAACAGGAATAAGAAGATAACAACTTAAAACAAAAAAAATATGGATATAAAAATTATCATTTCGATGTTCGAGGACTTGAAAAAGTTAATCTCAGAACAATTTAGCAACCTTTCGAAATTGGTTGAATCTCTGGCTAATGCCAAATCCGTTCAACCTGTGCTCCCGATTATACCACAACAAGTGGATCTGTCAGAGTTAGAGAACCATACGTCTCATACAAAAGAGCTTATCAAAGAGGGGTTCAAAAAGCACCAAGAGCAATTGGATGAACTTGGGCAGAGACTCCAGAAACAGCAGGATAAGCCCCTGCCTGTTCAAAAGCATCTGCATACCATAGAGTTAAAATCCTCAAAGGTGGTCATTGCATTGGTCTCGCTCGCTGTGGCACTGCTCAGCTCAGTATGCTACAACGTCTATCAGTTCTCAGCAAACAGCCGTTTGAGTAATAATGACATTAAGTTTCGTTACATCAAAGCATTTGGCGAAATCACCTCTGAAAATCTGCTGAAACTTGAAACCATCTTTGAGTATGAGCTCGACAAACAGAAGCAACGCTCCCTACGTCGGATGGTCGAAGAGCACGAACAACGTGTTGAGCAGCGAGCTCGTGACCTCGAGCAAGCCCGCCTCAAAGAGGCACAAGCCCAGCAGCTCCGCCAAGAAGCCGAGCGCATCAAACAGAAAAAATAGAGTATCAATCAGTTGAAAAGATGGAGATTTTTAGCATTCTCCATCTTTTCGCTTTTATATAGCGAAAAATTTCATATCTTTATAGCCAATAAAAAGTAAGCATCAAAAAATATTTGATATGAACCAAATAAAAGAAGTCCTCGAAGAAAAAGGAATCAAGCAAACATGGCTTGCGGAAAAGATTGGCAAAAGCTTCAGTCAGACCAATGCGTATGTTTGTAACCGCCGCCAACCTAGCTTGGAGCAACTCTTCGAAATCGCCAAAATCCTTGGTGTGGATGTAAAGGAATTAATTGATAATAAAGAGAAAAAATAGATATGGCAAAGAAAAAAGAGTCGGTTGAAGAACCATTGGAAAAACAGTTATGGAAAGCAGCGGACAAGTTACGAAAAAATATAGATGCGGCGGAGTATAAGCACGTGGTATTGGGATTGATTTTTCTGAAATATATATCCGTTTCGTTTGAAGAACTCTATCAGAAACTGATGGGCGAAGTTACCGAAGGAGCTGATCCGGAAGATAGAGAGGAATATAAAGCGGAAAATGTATTCTTTGTGCCTGCCGATGCTCGTTGGACACATATCGTATCAAAGGCAAAAGATCCCCAAATTGGTAAATATGTTGATGAAGCAATGGATGCTATCGAGAAAGAAAACTCCTCGTTGAAAGGTGTTTTACCCAAAGTCTTCGCTCGGCAGAACCTTGATCCTGCAAGCCTTGGTGAACTGATAGACCTTATTGGGAATAGTACCATATCGTCGGCAAATACGAAGAGTGCCGATGTGTTGGGACACGTCTTTGAGTATTTCCTGGGCGAGTTTGCACTTGCTGAAGGCAAGAAAGGCGGACAGTTCTATACACCACGAAGTGTTGTGGAACTGTTGGTAAATATGTTGGAGCCCTACAAAGGACGAGTGTTTGACCCTTGCTGTGGCTCAGGCGGTATGTTTGTACAGAGCGAGAAGTTTGTAAAAGAACACCAAGGGCGTATCAATGATATTTCTATTTACGGTCAGGAAAGTAATCAAACTACGTGGCGACTCTGTAAAATGAACCTTGCTATTAGGGGAATTGATGCTTCGCAAGTAAAATGGAACAACGAAGGTTCGTTCATGAATGATGCTCATCAAGACTTGAAGGCTGATTATATCATTGCCAATCCACCGTTCAATGATAGCGACTGGAGCGGTGACCAACTTCGCAAAGACGGACGTTGGCAATACGGCGTACCTCCTGCGGGCAATGCTAACTTTGCGTGGATTCAGCACTTTATTTATCATCTCTCGCCATCTGGACAAGCAGGTTTTGTGTTGGCAAAGGGAGCTTTGACCTCCAAAACAAGTGGAGAGGGCGATATTCGCCGGGCACTGGTTGAAAAGGGATTGATAGATTGTATTGTCAACCTACCTGCGAAACTATTCTTGAACACTCAAATCCCTGCCGCCTTGTGGTTTGTAAGCCGCAATCGCACAAATGGTAGTTTTCGTAACCGTAGCAAAGATATTCTGTTTATCGATGCCCGTAATATGGGTTATCTTATCAATAGACGTACTCGTGAACTTTCGGAAGATGATATTACCAAAATCTCTGACACCTATCACAACTGGCGTAATGTTGAGGGGCAATATGAAGACATTGCAGGATTCTGTGCTTCAGTACCTATTAGTAGAGTTGCAGAGTTGGATTATGTACTCACTCCGGGAAGATACGTTGGTTTGCCCGACGAAGAGGATGACTTCAACTTTGAAGAGCGATTCAATGCGCTGAAAAATGAATTTGCCGAACAACTAAAAGAGGAAGAACGCCTCAACGCACTGATTAAGGAGAATTTGGCTAAGATTAAAATTTAGGGACTATGGATATTCAACGCATCAATCAATATAAAAGCTCTTTTGACCTCATAGCAAAGGAGATAACTGACGAAAATGGAGAGTCGATAGAGGTATGGTATGCCCGTGAGCTGCAAGCACTATTGGGATATGCTCGCTGGGAAAATTTTGTGGTAGCCATTAACAGGGCTATCGATTCTTGTAAAACGCAGGGGGTCAGCATTGATGATCATTTTCGTGAGGTCACGAAAATGATCGAAATCGGTAAAGGCGGTCAACGACCAGTGCAGGATTTTATGCTCACCCGCTACGCCTGCTACCTGATTGCACAGAACGGCGACCCAAAGAAAGAGGAAATAGCCTTTGCTCAAAGCTACTTTGCGATGCAGACACGCCGTGCGGAAATAATAGAGGAGCGATTGAATTTGCTCTCACGCTTGGAGACCCGTGAACGACTTCGTGCATCCGAGAAACAATTAAGCCAGAATATCTACGAACGTGGTGTGGACGACAAAGGCTTTGGACGTATCCGTTCAAAAGGCGATGCGGCTCTGTTTGGAGGAAAGACCACTGAACAGATGAAAGTTAGACTTGGAGTAAAAAGCGGAGCACTTGCCGATCACTTACCAACGCTGACTATTGCAGCAAAGAACCTTGCCACCGAGATGACCAACTACAATGTAGAACAAAAAGATTTGATGGGTGAGACTCCAATTACAGGCGAACATATCCAAAATAACCTGAGCGTAAGGGATATGCTGGGTAAACGAGGTATTCAACCCGAAAACCTACCGCCAGCCGAAGATATAAAGAAGGTGGAACGTCGCGTGGCAAAAGAAGAGAAGGCTTTAGAGAAAAGCACAAAGAAGTTACCAAAGAAATAGATACCATGGAACAGAATAATAATCCGCTAGTTGAGCAATTTCAGAAAGAATTTGCTTCGCAAGGAAATGGTGCGAATAGAGAGAGCTGGAACTCTATTCCAATGATATTGTTTAGAATAGCAGCAGCTACGGGTTGGACAAATATTGGTTCTCAAATCAATAGTGCGGATGGTATATCATATAAAGAGTCAGGGATTCAATTATGTCTTTTTGCGACTGATATAATGGCTAATGATTTGGATGCCAATCTCAAAATATCAGAGATTACGATAGATTTAGGAGTCGAATGCCTGAAGTCATTACTTGAAATAAATATAGATGCCGGGGGTAATGTTTCAGTAAAGCAAAAAGAAAACGAAAAGCGAATAGGCAAGGAGTTTCTTGATTTTTGGAAAGAATGGCTAAAAAACGCTCTCAAACAAGAAGGGAGATTATTATGAGCGAGTGGAAAGAATATAAGTTAGGGGACATAGCAACATTCTCGCAAGGAATACAAGTTGCTCCAGATAAACAATTATTAGAGCAACGTGATGGATATATACGGTTTATCCGTATTGTAGATTATTCAAAAGAAGGATATGAAGCTCCTCGTTACATAGAGTATCCAGGTGATAGATATGTTGTATCACAAGACGATCTTGTGATGATAAGGTACGGTTCACAAACAGCGGGTAAAATTGTAAGAGGTATTAGTGGTGCTATCGCCAATAATACATTTAAGATAGAGCTCTCAGAACACATTGCGACAAAAGATTTTATTTATTATATACTCTCTCAGCAATCAATTTATGATTACTTTATGATGGCTCAAGCTTCCTCTACAATGCCTGCAATTACTTTTGGAATGATGAATAATTTGGAGGTTATTTTGCCAAGTATTGAGGATCAAATTCAGATAACCAGCATATTGAGTTCATTAGATGATAAGATTGATTTGCTGACACGTCAAAATCGCACCCTCGAAGCAATGGCAGAAACCCTCTTCCGCCAATACTTTAATGAGAAAGATAATGACGATACAATTGAGCAACTAATATGTATTCAAAATGGATATGCATTTAAAAGCCAAGACTTTAAAGAGATGGGAACTAATGGTGTTGTGAAAATTAAGAATATTTCGGGCGGAGTAATAAATATAGATACAACTGACTATATTGACAGTCAAATTGCCGATGCGATACACCCAAAATTTAGAATATCAAGTGGTGATATTCTTATAGCCATGACTGGTGCTGAAATAGGTAAATTAGGCATTATACCATCTACTGATAAAAGCCTTTGGTTAAATCAACGAGTAGGATTACTTGCAGAGAAATATAAGGGAGCAAAGTATTTAGCCTATTTACAATTAAAAAGTGATTTTGGACAAGATTATATAGAAAATACTGCAACCGGAAGTGCCCAACCCAATATTAGTGGCAATGGCATTGAAAAATGTGGCTTTCCTAAATTAAGCGAGTCCGATATTATTGAGTATTCTTATCAAATAGGCGAGTTATACGACAAAGTTATATTTAATTTAGGGCAAATCAGCACATTGATACAATTGCGAAACATATTGTTGCCAAAGTTAATGAATGGAGAAATAATTGTAAATGGATAAGTTAAAAACTAAAATATCACAATATGGTAGATGGGCTCCAATAAATGACTATATATTACGAGTTGAAACCCATTTAGAAACAGACTTCTCTATAAGTTTAGAAAATGCGAAAGCACTACTTGAAAGCATAGGAAAAGAAATTTGCGATGCTAAAGGATGTCCACTTGCAGACGATTCATCTGTAAATGGGGTATTAAAAAACGCATTCAGTGTTATGGGATATTCCAAAAATGATATGGTTTCTCAAATTTCGTCTTCTTTAGCTACTATTGGACAAAAGATAGGAGAATTACGTAATGATATTGGTGCGTCATCGCATGGCAAGACCTTAGAACAGCTAAGAAAAAGGAATGATGCTGTTAATGAAATGACAAAGTATTTTCTGATAGATTCTGTTGAATTAGTTGCCTGTTTCCTTATTGGGTTATTTGAGGGTGAGCATATTCCTGAAAACATTAGTCCTGAAATTAAGTATGATGATTGTGAAGAATTTAACGACTATTGGGATGATATATACGGTGACTTCTCTATGGGAGATTACTCATTTACTGCAAGTGAAATATTGTTTAATAATGATATGAAAGCATATTCTGATGAATATAAATCATATCTTACAGATAGTAAAAACGACGATGAATCATAAACTAACCGAATCAATCATAGAAAATTTCGCAATCGAGTTATTCCAACGACTTGGTTACGAATATATCTATGCGCCAGATATTGCACCCGATAGCGAGAATCCGGTACGAAGTTCTTTTGAAGAGGTGGTTCTCATCGAACGACTAACAAAAGCGGTTCGACGTATTAATGCGTCGCTGCCTACCAATGTGCTCGATGAGGCGATTAAAACCGTGCTCCGTATTGCTTCGCCCGACACACTTGCCAACAACGAGCAGTTTCATCGACTGCTCACCGAAGGTGTGCCTGTAACGATTCACAAAGAGGGTGCGGAGCGTGGCGAAAGAGTTTGGTTAGTTGATTTTGAGTATCCGGAACTCAACGACTTTGTAGTTGCAAACCAATACACTATCATTGAGAACGGGCACAACAAACGACCCGACGTGATTTTGTTTGTAAACGGTTTACCGCTGGTAGTCATCGAGCTAAAAAATGCTGCGGATGCCAACGCCACCATACAGAGTGCTCATCGTCAGATTGAGACCTACAAACAGGCTATCCCATCGTTATTCAATTATAACTCGTTGGTGGTAATCTCCGACGGATTGGATGCTCGTGCCGGTTCGCTATCAGCAGGATTCAGTCGTTTTATGGCGTGGAAGAGTGAAGATGGCAAAGCCGAAGCCTCAAAGCTCGTCAGTCAATTGGAGGTAATGATAAAGGGGATGCTCAATAAAGAAACCCTGCTCGACCTGATACGCTCGTTCACGGTTTTCGAAAAATCAAAATCAGAAGATTCAAAAACAGGAATCACCACGATAAAAACCATCAAAAAGATTGCTGCCTATCATCAATACTATGCCGTAAACAAAGCGGTAGAATCGACCATTCGTGCCACTGGGTTTAACCAAATGTCAAATTGCGTAGCAGAGCCACCTTCACGGTACGGACTTCGGGATGTAGTAGAACAACCCACAGGAGACCATAAAGCAGGCGTGGTGTGGCATACACAAGGTTCGGGCAAATCGTTGTCGATGGTATTCTATACCGGAAAGGTGGTGCAGAAGCTAAACAATCCTACCATTGTTGTTATTACCGACCGTAATGACTTGGACGACCAGCTATTCGACACTTTTGCCGCATCAAAACAGTTGCTTCGTCAAACTCCCGTACAAGCTGAAAATCGGGAAGAATTAAAGAAACTACTCAAAGTCGAGTCGGGAGGGGTAATATTTACGACGATACAGAAGTTTCAACCCGAAACGGGTAATGTATATGACACGCTGACCGACCGAAGCAATGTGATTGTGATTGCCGATGAAGCTCACCGCACACAATACGGTTTTAAAGCCAAAACAGTCGAGGTACGCAACGAAGCGGACGAAGTAATCGGTTCAGAGATAAAATACGGCTTTGCCAAGTACCTGCGTGATGCACTGCCAAATGCCACCTATTTAGGATTTACTGGAACACCCATTGAGGCGACTGATGTGAATACGCCTGCCGTCTTTGGACATTATGTTGATATATACGATATTGCTCAGGCGGTTGCAGACGGCGCTACTGTGCGCATATTCTACGAAAGCCGCCTTGCGAAGATAGACCTTAGCGATAGCGGACGAGAATTGGTAGAAGCGTTGGATAAAGAGTTATCGCAAGATGAACTGACAGATGTACAAAAGGCAAAAGCCAAATGGACGCAACTCGAAGCCCTGATCGGTAGTCCGAACCGTATGCGTAATATCGCCAAAGATATAGTAACGCACTTCGAGACACGCCAACAAGTGTTTGAAGGAAAAGCAATGGTAGTAGCGATGAGCCGACGCATTGCTGCGGAACTATACGACGCTATCGTCAAGATTCGTCCCGAATGGCATTCTGATGACCTCTCCAAAGGGGCTATCAAGGTGGTGATGACAAGTTCCTCATCTGATGGGGCAAATATCGCCAAACACTATACAACAAAAGAACAACGCCGTGCGCTTGCCGAGCGAATGAAGAATCCCGATGATGAGCTGAAATTGGTTATCGTGCGTGATATGTGGCTCACAGGGTTTGATGCTCCATGCCTACACACGCTCTACATAGACAAGCCAATGCAGGGGCATAACCTGATGCAAGCCATTGCGCGCGTAAACCGTGTATATAAGGATAAGCCCGGAGGTTTGGTGGTGGATTATCTCGGGATAGCCTCCGACCTAAAGAAAGCCCTCTCGTTTTACTCTGATTCGGGCGGTAAAGGTGATCCGACTCTACAACAAGATCAAGCGGTAGAGATTATGCTCGAAAAATTAGAGGTAATCTCACAGATGTTTCACGGGTTTGAATACGAAAACTATTTTGAAGCCGACACGTCGGGCAAGCTCTCATGGATATTGCGTGCCGAAGATTTCATTTTGGGTGTCGAGGATGGCAAGAAACGTTTCGTAAATGAAGTCACAGCACTTGGAAAGGCTTTTGCTATTGCCATCCCGCACGACAAGGCAATGGATGTAAAGGATGAGGTTTCATTCTTCCAAGCAGTGAAAGCACGTCTATGTAAGTTTGACTCCACAGGCGATGGACGAACCGATGAAGAGATTGAAACTACTATTCGTCAAGTTATCGACCAAGCATTGGTTTCCGAGAAGGTGATTGACATCTTTGATGCTGCCGGAATTAAGAAACCTGATATTTCGATCCTGTCTGAAGAGTTTTTAATGGAGCTCAAAGGAATGGAACATAAAAATATAGCGTTGGAGGTTTTGCGTAAGTTGTTGAGTGATGAGATCAAGGTCAGGGCTAAACGCAATCTGATTGAAAGCCGTTCGCTGATGGAGATGCTCGAAAGTTCCATCACTAAGTATCATAACAAGGTGATTACAGCAGCCGAAGTGATTGAAGACCTTATACGTCTGAGTAAGCATATTGTCGAACAAGACAATGCAGCCAAAGAATTGGGTTTAACAGATTATGAATATGCTTTTTACACAGCGGTAGCTGATAACAATAGTGCGATTGAGTTGATTGGTAAAGAGAAGTTGCGTGAGTTGGCAGTGGTGTTAACTGAAACCATCCGCAACAATACAACGATTGACTGGACGATAAAAGAGAATGTGAGAGCCAAAATGAAAGTGGCGGTAAAACGTATCCTTCGAAAATTTGGCTATCCACCCGATATGCAGTTGTTAGCAACAGAGACGGTGCTCAAGCAGGCAGAAATGATAGCAGAAGAATTGATAAAATAGAAAATCATGGCAAAACAAGATAACAATAAAGGAATAGTCTATGTTTTAACCAACTCGGCAATGCCGGGATTGGTTAAAATCGGAATGACTACACGTGAGAGTATCGATACTCGAATGAAGGAGTTGTACAGCACGGGCGTTCCTGTGCCGTTCGACTGTGAGTATGCTTGTGAAGTTAAAGCTTCGGATTGTGTGAAGATTGAGAAAGCTCTTCATACTGCTTTTAAACCTAATCGTATAAATGACAATCGTGAATTTTTTCAAATTAAACCGGAACAAGCCACTGCCATACTTGAACTGTTCGACCGTAAAGACATCACTACTGAGGTAAATGCCGAAATTGAAAATGACTTGACCCCTGAAGATAAAGTCGCTGGCGAAAAAATAAAATCAAGTCGTCGTCCTCCGATGAATTATCGAGAGATGGGTCTTCACACAGGTGTCAAACTTACGTTCGTAAAAGATTCGTCAGTGGAAGTTGTTATCTCTGGAGACAAGAAAGTTTTATATAACGGAGAAGAGCTGTCACTTACAGCCGTAACCAAAAGGCTATTAGGAATAACTCATGCTCTCCAACCTACCGCATTTTGGGTGTACGAAGGAAAAAACCTACGTGATATTTATGATGAAACCTATTCTTTAGAGGAATAAAACTATAACGACTATGAATTTATTCAACATATATTACATAAACTTCCCTAAAGTGTATGAAATAAAGATGATGTTTAGCAACATTGTTTCGAAAGGCAAAGAAGTGACTACAGATAAGGCTATTGAGGGCGATGTCGATATCAAGACACAAATGGGTGCTAAATTTTTCAACCTATTTAATGTTGGAGGAGATATTGGAGGAGGCATAAAGGGTAGCGACTCGAAAAAGGTCTTGGAAACATTTGAAGTAAAGACAACAAAGTCGGTAATACTCAATGATGTAGTGGAGAGATGCCAAAGCATTTCATCTTTTGAAGGCGTTACAGAGGGTCAACTAATAATGATTGACAATGTAAAATTATCACTTGAAAACGAAGGAGAATTAAGAACTATTAAGCTTTTTCAAAGCGGAGCATTTAAAGATATGTCTGTACCAGGAGTTAATGGATTTGATTTTACGAATCTATTTAATTCCATGTTTAAAGACTATGCTTATAAAATCAAAGGGTCTCTAAATGACAAACCAGAGAGTATCTTGATCAAAATTCCTTTAACTTTTGAAAATGAGTTTGAAAGTTCATATAGTGTAGACGATTTGTTTGTTGGGAAAGTGTCTATTTTGGGTCTTTACAAGGGAAAAATAACTATTGATGAACTTAAAAATTCATTCCAATTTTTTCAAGAGTTAGGAAGTCTACAAAATACTATAGCAAAAACTTCATCTTCAGAAGATGATGAAATTCAAGATAGTCAATACCCTCGAAATGAAGTTAATACCTATGAGTTTACAAGCTCAGGGGACGGTAAAGATTATCATTATATCGATTTACTAGCAATTATTCAAAAAGTAAATATTCCCGACTAAATAATTATGCTAAAAAAAGAATTATTATTTTTTGAATGGGACTCATTTGGAATCTACAAGGAGCAGGTGCTATCCCAAGGATACTCCATAATAAGCATAAGCGACTTTCTTAAAGATATAACAGATGATAGCTTATATTTCAGCATTGATACATCTAACACAATTGTTGATATTTCAGTATTAGCATCCGGCTATACTGACTGTCAAGCGCTAGGAGAAAGAATATTAGATAAATTTTCAGAGTTCGAAACTATATTCATTGCGGACAAACGATTCGAAAATAGGTTCGTTAAAGAACTCAGATATAGATTCTTGCAATTTAATGATATAAAGATCATTCTGCCACCAGCTACTGGGGATAAGGTTATTGGGGATTCACACAAATCAAATATTAAATCTCACAAAAGGATAACTGACCTTACCGATGTCGAGATCGAAGATTTTCTTTCAAAGTTTAGAGGACAATTATACGGACATGAGAAGTTCAAAGATGAATTTCATGAGTTAATAAAGAATTTTAAAGTATTTAATAAACTTGGAGAGCATAAGGTTTTGTCATTATTTCTTATGGGAGAATCTGGTGTGGGCAAAACAGAAGTTGCCAAAACAATATATAATTGCCTTGGAGGGGAAAAAGGATTAGCAAAAATTAATTTTGGGAATTATAGTAGCGACTTCTCATTAAGCTCTTTAATCGGTAGTGCAAGGGGATATACTGGTAGCGATGATGGGGAAATTTTTATCAGAGTTAGAAATACAGATGTTGGCGTTATTCTTATAGACGAATTTGAAAAATCAACAGCTACTCTATTTAATTACTTTTTAGATGTTCTGGAAAGCGGAAAAATAATTAGTTCTCAAGCAGAAGAAATAGATATTAATGGATTTATCATAGTGTTTACTTCGAATATAAGCAAAGAAAATTTTGCATCAAGAATATCTCCAGAATTACGTTCCAGATTTGATTACAAAGGAATGTTTACCCGTTTATATAGCGAAGATAAAAAGAAATATGTAGAGTTTAGGTTAACTTCAATAACAAAAAAATACAACGATTGTTTTGATGATAAATTGCCAGATAATTTATACAACGTTTTTCTTAATAAAATAAATGTAGGTAAATATCATAACATGAGGGATCTTAACAAGAAGATAAAACGAGTATTTGTAGACTATATTTCTAAAAGAGCCATAGATGAAGGTAAGGCGGAAATTGCGGAGCCAAGTCAACGAAGAAGTATATTGAGGAAAATAGCTGATGTAATCTCATAAAAGACGAATTATGCGCCACTACTACCATAATACAATAACAGAATTTTTAAGTCAGTCGTTTGATGCAATTTGGGCTCAGCTGACTGCTGTTGGGCGTGGAGATTTACTCCAAACTCAAAAACAGGCGTGGGCGGAGCAGATTAAAATACTCAAAGAGCATCTCAGAGGCTTTAGTGGCGCACATCTTTTTTGAGTACTCAATCCCTCGTATGGGTAAGCGTATCGATGCAGTGCTGCTTATTGATGGAATTGTATTTGTGGTGGAGTTTAAGGTCGGCTCTAAGGAGTTTATAGGGGCGGATATTAATCAGGTTTGGGATTATGCACTCGATTTGAAATATTTTCACGAGGAGAGCCATCACTTACCAATTATTCCCATTCTTGTGGCCACGAATGCTAAAGAGAACGATATTCTGCTGTTCCAGTATGACGACCAGATTGTACGGCCAATACTTAGCAATGGCGACAACATTGCGGATATTATCCGGCAGTCACAACTGATTTTTCCTTCTACTCAAATAGATAATTACCTATGGAGCATTAGCCGCTATGCACCAACACCGACCATCATAGAGGCGGCACAGGCTCTATATAAAAACCACTCTGTAAAGGATATTTTACGTTCAGATGCCGACAATCTCACCGACACGAGCAACTATATTTTCCGTGTAATTGAGCAGGATAAGGCGGAGCAGAATAAGGTTATATGTTTCGTTACGGGTGTGCCCGGAGCAGGCAAAACACTTGTGGGGCTCAACATTTCAACCCAAAGTGCAGGCAAAGAGGGGGTGAATGCTGTCTATCTTTCAGGCAATGGCCCATTGGTGAAGATTTTGGTTGAGGCATTGACTCGCGATAAGGTTCGCCAGCTCAAAGAGCAAGGCGAGAAATGTACCAAAAAAGAGGTTGCTCAAGAGGTGAAATCATTCATTCAGAATGTACACCACTTCCGAGATGCCTGTTTGGAGGGAACAATTATCCAAGATGGGCAGATTGTAGCTGATTTGGAGTACTTCCGCAGCGAGAAGAATCGAGATAAATCATACGCTCCGATAGATCACATTGCGATTTTTGACGAGGCTCAGCGTGCGTGGACTAAGGATATGACGGCAGACTTTATGCATCGCAAGAAGAACCGTCCGGGGTTTCCACACTCCGAGCCTGAGTTTCTGATTTCGTGTATGGATCGCCACAAAGATTGGGCGATGGTCGTTTGTCTCGTTGGTGGCGGACAGGAGATCAACACAGGTAAAGCAGGGATTAGTGAGTGGATTGCATCGCTAAATAACCACTTTAAAGATTGGCACGTGCATATTTCATCACGACTGACAGACAAGGAGTATGCGGCCGGCGAAGCGTTAAGCCTACTTGCCGACCATCCGAATGTATATACCACCGATGAGCTACATTTGGCCGTATCGTTACGCAGTTTTAGAGCCGAGAAGTTGTTTCTTTTCGTGCATCAACTTTTGGATATGAACAAATCAGCCGCTTCGGATACTCTCAAAGAGCTAACTAAATATCCGATTGTACTGACACGTGATGTGGAGAAGGCCAAGCGATGGCTCAAAGAGCGAGCAAGAGGGAATGAGCGTTATGGTATTATTGTTTCGTCACAGGCCTACCGCTTGCGTCCATTGGCAATAGATGTGCGCGTGAAGCCTGACCCGGTGCATTGGTTTTGGTCGGGCAGAGAGGATATTCGCTCATCGTACTATATGGAGGATGTTGTGACGGAGTTTGATATTCAAGGTTTGGAATTGGACTATACATGTGTGGTTTGGGATGGCGATTTTAGATATAAGCCAAGCGAATGGGGCACATACTCGTTTGTGGGTAGCAAGTGGCAGAACATCAAGAAAGATGAGGTAAGATGTATTTAAAGAATGCTTATCGTGTTCTGCTGACTCGTGCTCGTCAAGGAATGGTTATAGTAGTACCACAAGGCAACCCCGAAGATCCGACACGTAAACCGGAGTTTTACGACTCAACGTATCGGTATTTAAAATCAATAGGAATAGAAGAGTTATAGCCCGTGAAAATTTATACCCTTTAGGGTGTACTCATGGTAAATGATGTCGTTTTTATACCCTAACGGTTGTAATATTGGTTATTTTTATTATATTTGCACCCAAAAGGGTATAATATGAATGCGACATCATTATCTGAATATGTAAAGTCTATGCGTAAGGTGCACGGCTTGACACAAGTGGAGCTCTCCGAAAAATCCGGGGTTGGTTTGCGTTTTGTGCGTGAACTCGAACAAGGTAAAGAGACTCTTCGTCTTGATAAAGTGAATCAAGTACTAAACCTCTTTGGTGCAGAAGTAGGTGTTGTTCCAATGACTAAGTCTACCAATCTATGAGACAAGCAGAGATATATAATCACAACATTTTGGCAGGTATTTTAACAGAAGACGAAACCGGTTATACGTTTCAGTACGATGCAAACTACCTCCAATCGGACGATGCTGAAGCCATTAGTCTGACGATGCCTCTTGTGGAGAGACCCTATCACGAAAAGATTCTGTTTCCGTTCTTCGATGGACTCATTCCAGAGGGGTGGCTTTTGGATATTGCCGAAAGGAGTTGGAAAATCAATCGTCGAGATAGAATGTCGTTGCTTCTTGCTTGTTGCAAAGATTGTATCGGCTCAGTTAGTGTTGTCCCAATAAAAAATGAAGAGTAGCCATGAAAAGATGTTTACATTGTTATCAGGAGCTTGCCGAGGGTGAGACTGATTTTCACTCCGGCTGCGCAAAGAAAATTTTTGGAAGTACCATAGCTCCGATTCTACCATATACAAGAGATGATATTCAGACCTTAGCGGAAGAGGTGGTTCGCTCTCAGACTACGGTTACGGGTGTGCAAGCAAAACTATCGCTCGACATATCATCGTCGGGCAGAGAACCCAAGCGATTTACCATTGTGGGATTATGGGGGCGTTATATCCTAAAGCCGCAAACGGAATTATTCAATCACCTGCCAGAGGTAGAGGACTTGACAATGCATCTTGCCGGACTGGCTAAAATAAAAGTTGTGCCCCATTCGCTGGTTCGTTTTACGGATGGAGAAATAGCATATATTACCAAACGCATAGATAGGGATTCAAAGGGTGGGAAATTACCGATGGAGGATATGTGCCAGCTATCTGAACGGCTCACAGAGTATAAATACAAAGGATCGTATGAGCAGATAGCCAAACTTATTTTGCAATACTCCTCTGTCCCAAAACTCGATGTGGTAAACTTCTGGGAACAGGTTGTTTTTTCGTGGATAACAGGTAACGCTGATATGCACTTGAAAAATTTCTCCCTGTATAGCCAACGCAAAGGCTACTACTCATTAACCCCCGGATATGATATGGTCTCTACAACACTTGTAATGCCTGAAGATATGGAGGAGTTGGCATTGACCCTAAACGGCAAGAAACGCAAAATTAAGCGAGCGGACTTCGAAATTGCTATGCGGAGTTGTGCTTTGGAGCAGAAGATTATAGACAACCTATTTGCCAAATTTGCGAAGGTTGCAGATAAGTGGTTTGCAATTATTGATATATCATTCCTGCCCACAGAGATGAAGGAGCAATACAAAATGATAATTAAATCCAAGCTTAATTTGTTGATAATTGGCAAATAATAGCTATCTTTGCCCCTGCAAACCATTTGTACCCAAGTGCGGTAAAGAGCAGTAAATCAGTCTTCTGAAATTAACTGATACCGATTGTACAAACAGGGCTGAAAAATTGCGGTACAATACAAATATCTAAAACACTGAAAATAAACACATTGCATTTGTGCCTACTTTCAATGTAATTGTAAAAATGACGTTTGTACCGTTTAAAAGAGCAAAACGCTAATAGTCAATAGCGTAAATATGCTGCATCGGGAAGTAAGCTACATAATCATCTAACAATCAATTTATTACAAATATGACTACTAAGAAGATTTATACAACAAACTGCTTTTAATCAACATATTAGCGATATTAAACAATAATATATAACTCCATTTTTGTTGCTGTTTTGTTGCTCGGAAATATTTGAGCAACAAAACAGCAACAAAACAAAGTAATTTCATTTTAAATAATTGATCTAATTCTGTTCGTTTATTTATCTTTGAATACGAGTAATTCTGAAAATAACGAATAATTGAAATAAAACTAAAAAATGAGCAATCTATTATACTACCCATACATAAATCTACCCAACACTAATTGGACTATACGAGCCTTACTTTACTATGACAATATTAGTTCTATAGTACCTACTCAATACTTCAATGAACCAGAGCAATATGAGCCTTTCATGCGAGGGGTAATTCAAAATGAACTAATCAATCCAATTAATCCTATGGATGTCCTTGAGCGTCCTTGGGAGGTTTCAAGAATGTTTGGTAAGTATCTGAATCAGAATCTAAATATTTTGGAAAGACGAAGATCGTCACTTCAAAAATTCGGAACCAGTCACATTCATCGAGAAAAATTCTCATTTAGAGAAAATGGGAGCAAATTACATGCTGATAAATTTGATACTGAGATTTTCTATGATCTCACTCAGATGGGATTGGCAGAAAGGATAGACGATTATTGGTATAATGTAGAAAAGAAAACAGCAGATGAGCTTATGACTTTTTTGACTTCAGTAGTTGCCAACAAAATAGATTACCAACCGGCTACAGATAAAATAGACTATAGTTTTTCTACAACATATATACGGAACCAAGATATTGAGTTACGAACAAGGCAATATAAAAGAGATTTGATACTTAAGAATCTAATACCATATCCTAAGCAGATAGATTTAACCAATCTTAGACGATTTAAAGATAAACATCACGATTTACTGAATGCATTCAGTAATAAAGTAGAACTATTAGCTCTAAATCCAACAATTACTCCAGAATCGCCACTGTTCACAATAACTCTTGAGGATATGAAAATGGCTAAAGAAGAACTATCCGCAAGGATGAATGAAAGCCATATAGGTGATATTGTTTTTGGAACAATATGCGGAACTATCTCGGCAGGAATAGGATTATTAGCCACTCCTGTTTTAGGTGCGATTCCCGGTTTCCTAAACGCAATTCATTCAGCATGTAGAATTGAAAGACCTGAAAATGTAATAGATCAAACAGGATTAAAATATCTGGCTTTGGTTGATAAAAGATTGAGAAGATAATCTCGTTAAGTTTATTCGCCGTCAATTTTATAATCTCTAAAGTATTTAAAGGATATTTTCAGGAACAAAGTATTGCCTAAAAATTTAGAGAGGTTTTGTTGCTGGTTTGTTGCTCGAAAAGACAATATTAAACGATCAACTAATTGTTTTTCAGCAATATAATACTCTTTTTTTTTTCAAATCTTGCATCGGCAAGTAAAAAGTAGATGCAATCATTGGTATAATTTGATATAATAAAGTAGATAGTTGTAAGAAATCCTATGCCCATTATAGAAATACATTCCTTAACTGATCCCAGAATAGAAATATTCAGTACTCTCACTGAAGCTCAACTACGTAATCGTATCGAGTCTGATAAGGGACTGTTTATTGCAGAAAGTCCGAAAGTTATTAATGTAGCTCTAAATGCCGGTTATGAACCTTTAGCTCTTTTATGCGAGCAGAAGCATATCACTGGTGATGCTGCTGATATCATTGAACGTTGTGATGATATACCTGTCTATACGGGTGCAAGAGAACTGCTTGCCACATTGACCGGATATACAC
>CDYU01048232.1_pt1 | contig 30484 bp, 31 predicted proteins | sample 480701 | NCBI WGS metagenome assembly CDYU01 (sample SAMEA3182105, study PRJEB8094) | gut metagenome | biome: human; feature: gut; material: Stool; isolation source: human stools | place: Canada | collected 2013-02-26 | reverse complement strand
CTGCGGCGAGCCGCAGCCTTTTCAAACGAGAACCCAGTGTAACGGTTCTCGTTTGAGAGCGTGTCAAAAACCTTTTTTGACACGCTCAATGCCCCGGTACGGTTTGTGATCCGTACCGGGGCAGAAAGGCCTTTTCAGGGATAGTATTTGCGGAATACCGCCTGCGCCGCGGCGTCGGCGGCGTCAAGCGCCTCGTGATACTGCCGGATCAGCGCACGCGCCTCGTCCGTCAGGTGTGAGCCGTGCGCGCCCTCGCGGTCGATGAGGCGGACGTCAAATTCCTTTTCGATGGAATTGATGATCTTCCATGCCTTGGAATACGCCATGCCCATGGAGGCGGTGGCGCGGTTGATGGAGCCAAGCTCCTCCACGCCTTCGAGAAGCTGAACGATGCCCCGGCCGAAGCCGAGATCGTTCGGATCGTCGCTGTTGCGGAATTTGATGATCGTTCTGCAGCGCATGGTGTATCCCCCTTTTTATTATCAGCCCTTAACGGTCTCGCGGACAACTTCGGCGATGTGCGAAGCGCACAGGCCCATCTCTTCGAGCAGCGCCGCCGCCGGGCCGGAATGGCCGAACTCGTCGTTCACGCCGACGCGGCGCACCGGCACGGGATGCTTCTCGCTTACGAGAGAGCACACGGCCTCGCCGAGACCGCCGATGATGCTGTGCTCCTCACAGGTGACGATCTTCCCGCACTCGCGCGCGGCGGCAAGGATGGTCTCCTCGTCGAGCGGCTTGATGGAGCAGACGTTGATGACGCGCACATTGATGCCCTCCGCGGCGAGCGTTTCCGCCGCCTTGAGCGCCTCGGCGACCATGAGACCGGTCGCGGCAACGGCGACATCCGTGCCGGGGCGGAGCACCTCCGCCTTGCCGATCTCGAAGGAATAGTTCTCCTCCTCGTGGATCACAGGCACGGCGGCGCGGCCGAAGCGGATGTACACCGGGCCCTTGTGCTCATAGGCCGCTTTGACGGCGGCGCGCGCTTCCACATCGTCCGCCGGGGAGAGCACGACCATACCGGGGATCGTGCGCATGAGCGCGAAATCTTCGCAGCACTGGTGGGAAGCGCCGTCCTCGCCGACGGAGATGCCGCCGTGGGTGGCGCAGATCTTGACGTTCAGATGCGGGTAGCCGACGGTGTTGCGCACCTGCTCATAGGCGCGGCCCGCCGCAAACATTGCGAACGACGAGCAGAACGGCACAAAGCCCATCGTGGAAAGGCCCGCGCTCACGCCGATGAGGTCCGCCTCGGCAATGCCGCAGTTGATGTGGCGGTCGGGATAGGCCTTCTTGAAGATCGCCGTTTTGGTGGCGCCGGCAAGGTCGGCGTCCAGAACAAGGATATCGTCATGCTCGGCGGCAAGCGCCGTTACCGCGTTGCCGTAGCTGTCGCGGGTAGCAATTTTTACAACGTCCGCCATCATTCTGCCTCCTCTTCGCGCAGCGCCGCGGTGAGCTCTTCCATCGCGGTGCGGTACTGTTCCTCGTTGGGGGCTTTGCCGTGCCAGCCCACCTGGTTTTCCATAAAGGACACGCCCTTGCCCTTAACGGTCTTGAGAACGATCGCGGAGGGGCGTCCCTTTTCCTGCTCGGCGCGCTTCACGGCCGCGTCGATCGCGTCAAAGTCGTGGCCGTCCACGGTCTGCACAAAGAGTCCGAAAGCAGCGAACTTCTCGTCGATCGGGTAGGGGCTCATAACGTCGCTCACGGCGCCGTCGATCTGAAGATTGTTGTTGTCAACGAACACGAGCAGGTTATCCAGCTTATAGTGCGAGGCGAACATCATCGCTTCCCAGACCTGGCCTTCCTCGATCTCGCCGTCGCCGAGGAGCGTATATACACGCACGCCGTTTCCAAGACGCTTCGCGCCGAGCGCCATGCCCGCCGCCGTGGATACGCCCTGGCCGAGAGAGCCGGTGGACATGTCCACGCCGGGCGTGAGGTTCATATTGGGATGGCCCTGCAGACGGCTGCCGATATGACGGAGCGTCTTGAGCTCGTCCACGGGGAAAAAGCCGCGGTTGGCGAGCACCGAGTAGAGCGCCGGAGCCGCATGGCCCTTGGAGAGCACAAAGCGGTCGCGCTTTTCCCAGCGCGGATTTTGCGGATCGATATTCATGTGCTTGAAATAGAGATAGGTGAGCACATCGGCGGCGGAAAGGCTTCCGCCCGGATGCCCGGATTTTGCCGCGTAAACGCCCTCGATGATGCCGAGGCGCACTTTGCAGGCGGCGATCTTCAGCTGTTTCTTTTCGTCCTGCGTCAAAGTATTCGTACCTCCCCGGCGGGATATCCCGCCAAAGTATTTTAACACTCTGATTATAGATTCCTCCGGCGATTCCGTCAAGGAAAAGAAACCGTCTCCGAAGAAAAGGCTCTTCGGAGACGATGATTACTTTTTATAATATGTAGTTACTCCAGCGCGGCAGCCAGCGAGCCGAGCCGCTGTTCGATGAACGCCGGAACGTCGTCCATCGAGATCTCCAGCGCGACGGCAAGCTCGCCGAAGAGAAGCTCCTCCGCGCGGCGGAGGTATTTTTCATCCGTGCTGCCGATGCGCTTCTGACGCTTTTCGGCTTCTATCTTCTTCGCGCGGATGGATTTTGCCAGGCGGATAAGATCGATGCTGTCGAACGAGGTGATCTGCTTCTGGTAATAATTGCGCAGCGCGCTGAGATTCTTCTCCGTGCAGATCTCCGCCGGAACGGCCGGCATCGCATCGATGACGGCTTCGGCCTCGCTGCGGTTCATCACCGGGCGGATGGGTACCTTGCCGCTGTCCGCCGGGGTCTGGATGGTGCCGGTCTGGTACATCGGCCGCAGAAGATAATACGGTTTTCCCGGCTGAGAGGCTGAGAATTTCACCGATGTGACCTCCTCCACCACGCAAACGCCCGTTCCGCCGTACATTACCTTCTCTCCGATGGAAAACATTTCGCACCTCCAAAATGCAATCGCCAAACATTCCGCACCCAAAAACCGGCCGGAATGTTCTCCAGTATTGAATATTCTTCAGAGATTATACCATATTTTAAACGACTGGCGCAAGCGGAAAATTCACAGAATTGTTGCAATTTAGCGCAAGCGTTCGATATATGTGCAGTTTATTACCGAAAAGGTTAAATTGTTTCCTCTATCTTGTATGATTTTTTATTGACTATAAACGTACTCTGTGCTATATTGTCATCAAAAGCGGGATAGCGTAACGCAGTGTACCATTAATCAACATAATTCGCTTTTCCGTTTGGAATCGTAAGCAAAAAATTTAAGAATAAGAGGTCGAACACAATGAAAAAAGCAATCTCCGTTCTCCTTCTGGCGTGCATGCTGCTCACGCTGACTGCCTGCGGCAGCCAGCCCGCTGCCCCCGCCACCGATCCCACCGCTGAGCCCGCCGCGGAAGCTACCGAAGCTCCCGCCGCTGAGACCGCCGAAGCCGAGTACAAGCTTGGCATGGGCGTGAGCGTCAGCCTTGACAGCTCCGACACCAATAAAGCTCAGGTCGACGCCACCGTCGCCACGGTCGTCACCGACAGCGAAGGCAAGATCGTCCTCTGCCGCATCGACTGCGCGCAGAACAAGATGGACGTCACCGGCGGCCAGGTCGATACCGCCGCGACCTACACCACCAAGCGCGATCTGAAGTATGACTACAACATGGTCAAGTATTCCGACGCCACGCTCGAGTGGTTCGAGCAGGTCGAGAACCTTGAGAAGTGGGTCGTCGGCAAGACTGCTGAAGAGATCAAGAACATCGAGACCCGCGTCAACGAAGAGGGCTACAACGTCGCCGTTGACGAAGAGCTGTTCGCTTCCTGCTCCATCAGCCTCGAGGCCTTCCAGGAGGCCATTGTGAAGGCCTGCAATGACGAGAAGGGCTCCACCTTCACCGCCGCCCCCGGCTCCTTCACGCTGGGCGTGTCCGCCATCTCCAACTCCACCGAGTCCGTGTCCGCTGCTGATTCCGAAGACGGCAACGCCATGGTCAAGATGTACACCGAGTTCGGCGCCGCCGCTGTCGATGCCGACGGCAAGATTCTCGCCGCTCTGACCGATGCCATCCAGCCCAAGATCACCGTGAGCGCCGAGGGCGAGATCGTCAGCAAGGACTACACCGCTACCAAGCGTGAGCTCGGTGACGACTACAACATGGTCAAGTACGGCAACGCCATTGCCGAGTGGGACGCCCAGGCCAAGGCTTTTGCTGACTACACCGTCGGCATGACCGCCGATGAGGTCAGCGCCATGGAGACCACCGAGCACAACGGCCATGACGTGACCGTCGATGAGACTCTGTTTGCCTCCTGCACGATGGATATCACCGGCATGCGCGCGACTATCGCCACGGCAGCGAACAACGCCCGGTAATTTCCGCGAAGCAAATGAACCGGAAAAAGAATACCCGCGCGGTCGCCGCGCTTCTCTGCGGCGTTCTGCTCGCTCTTGTTCTTCTCTCCGGCTGTTCAGCTTCCGCCGAACCTGTCAAGGCGCAGGGGAAAAGCTATTTCACCTACTTTGACACGGTGACCTATATTTACAGCTATGCAGGCGATTCGGCAGAACGGTTTTCGGACTGTTCTGCCGAAATTGCTGATATGCTCGGGGAATATCACCAGCTTTTTGATATCTACCACGAGTATTCCGGCATAAACAACCTCTGTACGGTAAACAAAATGGCCGGCGGAGAAGCTGTAGCGGTGGATGCGCGGCTGATAGAGTTTCTGCTCTATGCCAAGGAGCTCTATGAGCTGACCGGCGGAGAGATGAACGTGATGATGGGAAGTGTCCTCACACTCTGGCACAACGCGCGTGAAGCCGCGTCAGAAGATCCGAAGAACGCCTATGTTCCCGCGGAAGAAGAGCTCACCGAGGCAGCGAAGCACACGGACATCTCCCTTCTGGAGCTGGACGAGGAAAACAACACCGTCCGTATCTCGGACCCGCTTGCCTCCATCGACGTCGGCGCGCTCGGCAAGGGCTACGCCACCGAAATGGCGGCGCAGAAGGCCGAAACACTCGGCTGCGAGAGCTATGTGCTCAACGTCGGCGGCAACATCCGCATCATCGGCACGCGGCCCGACGGCACCGGCTGGAAGACCGGCGTGCGCGACCCGAAGAACCCTGACTCGAATTACTGCGCAAAGCTCCTGCTCGCCGACACCTCCTGCGTCACCTCCGGCATTTATGAACGGTATTTCACCGTGGACGGCGTGAGGTATCACCACATCATCGATAAAGATACGCTCTATCCCTCCACGCTCTTCACCTCCGTCACGGTCGTGACGAAAAACAGCGGTCTCGCCGATGCGCTCTCCACCGCGCTTTTCTGCATGCCCCTTGCCGACGGCGAGGCGCTGTGCGAAAAGCTCGGCGATGTGGAAGCGCTCTGGGTGCTCCCGGACGGCGAGCTGCATATGACCTCCGGTATGGAGGCCATTCTCGTTCCGGACGATACGTCCGGCGAATCGCAAAGCTAAAATTACTGCATTACAGCAAAGAAGAAATGAATGGAAAGGTTGGATTCTGATGGCATTCCGTAAGCGCCTTCAGGCGGTTCACGTTCCCCATCACAAGAACACCGCCGGAATGAAGGCCGAAACCCTTCCCCCGCCGAAAGAAGTGCTTCTCCCCATGAACATGCACATGGGCACCCCCGCCGTGCCGGTCGTCAGCGTCGGCGACTATGTCCGCGTCGGTCAGAAGCTCGCCCGCGGCGAGGGCAGCATCACCTGTGAGGTTCATGCGACCGTTTCCGGCACCGTTCTCTCGCTCGATCCGATGCCGGAGCTCTTCGGCAACGATCTGCCGGTCATCCGCATTGAGAACGACGGAAAAATGGAAGTCGATCCCACGCTTGCCCCGCGCACGGCGGAGGATCTCGCCGCGTTCGTGGAGGATCTGCACGAGAGCGGCATTGTCGGTCTCGGCGGCGCGGCGTTCCCCGTTGACTGGAAGTTTGACGCGGCGCTGCGCAACAACGTCAAGACCATGCTCATCAACGGTGCGGAGTGCGAGCCGTACGTCACGAGCGACAACCGCATGATGCTTGACCACGGCGAGGATATCCGCCGCGGTATCGAGCTCCTCAGGAAATACGTCAAGCCCGACAACTTTGTTTTCGCCATTGAAAACAACAAGCCGCACGCCATTGCCGCGATGAAGGAGCTTTTTGCCGACGACCCCACGATGAGCATCGTTGAGCTGCCGAGCTCCTATCCGCAGGGCGCGAAGCAGATGATCCTTTATAACGCGCTCGGCAAGGTCGTTTACGCCGGTCAGCGTTTTGCAACGCTCGGCGTTATCATCATCAACGTCTCGACGCTCGCCAAGGTCGCAAAGTTCATGGATACCGGCATGCCGCTCGTCGACCGCGTCGTCACCGTTGACGGCTCGGCCATCAAGGAGCCGAAGAACCTGCTTGTCCCGATCGGCACGCCGTACCGCTATCTGGTCGAGGCCGCCGGCGGGCTCAAATGCGAGCCGGGCCGTGTTGTGAACGGCGGCCCGATGATGGGTCACGCCGTCCCCTCGCTCGACTATCCGGTACTCAAGACGACCGGCAGCGTGCTGGTCTTCTCCGAAGCGGACAGCGTTATCCACGAGCCGACGCCGTGCATCCACTGCGGCCGGTGCGTGTCCCACTGCCCGATGAATCTCAACCCCACCGCGTTCTCGGACGATCTTGAGGAAGAGAACGGCGATAAGCGCGCGCTTCTCCTTGACCGCGACCATGTGAACTTCTGCATCGAGTGCGGCAGCTGCAGCTACGTCTGCCCGGCGCACCGCCCGCTCGCGGAGAACAACCGCGCGGCAAAGAAATATCTCAAAAAATACAAAGCCGATCATGCGGAAGGAGGGAAAAAGTGATGGATAAGCGGTTTGAAACCCCCTCTTCCCCGTTCACCCACTGCGGCGCGAGTACGCAGCGCATCATGCTTGACGTGATCATCGCTCTGCTTCCCGCCACGGCTGCCGCGATCGTGATTTTCGGCGCTCCGGCTCTTGTACCGATCCTCTCGTGCGTGATCGCCGCCGTCGTTTCCGAATTTCTCTTCAACGCGATCACCCGCCGCAAGCAGTCCATCGGCGATCTCAGCGCCGTTGTGACGGGTCTGCTGCTTGGTCTCAATCTCAGCACAAACGTGCCGGTCTGGCAGTGTGTGCTCGGCAGCGTGTTCGCCATCGTGTTCGTCAAGTGTCTGTTCGGCGGTCTCGGCCACAACTTTGCGAACCCCGCCATCACCGCGCGCGTGTTCATGCTCGTCTCGTTCACGCAGGTCATGGGCGGCGCGATGCCGAAGGGCGTTGATCTCGTAACGAGCGCCACCCCGCTCGAAGTTCTCTCCACCGGCGGCGAGGGTCTTCCCTCCCTGCTGGATATGTTCCTCGGCGTGCGCGGCGGCGCGGTAGGCGAAACGTGCGTTATCGCGCTGCTCATCGGCTTTGCGTATCTCGTCATCCGCCGCGTGATCCGCTGGTATGTCCCGGCGATCTTCGTCGGCAGCGTGTTCGTGCTCTACTTCGTCATGACCGGCAGCGCCGTTACCGCGCTCTATGAGATCATGGCGGGCGGTCTGTTCCTCGGCGCGATCTTCATGGCGACCGACTATCAGACCTCGCCGATCAACAACAAGGGCAAGGCGTTCTTCGCGCTCGGCTGCGGCATTCTGACGTTCGTCATCCGCGAATACTGCGCGTATCCGGAGGGCGTGTCGCTCTCCATCCTCGTGATGAACATTCTTGCTCCGATGATCGAAAAATGGACGGCGGCTACGCCGCTCGGATTGGGAGGGCCGAAAAATGCAAAATAAAGGCAGCTTTCTCCGCTCGGCTCTGACGCTGATCGTTCTCTTTCTCGTGTTCGCGCTGCTGCTCACCGGTCTCAATGTCTGGGCCGGGCCGCGCATCGAGCTGAGCGAGGCTTCCCAGGCGCTCGGGCCGCTCATGGATATTTTCCCCGGCGCGCAGGGCTTTACTCTTCTCTACAGCAGCGACGGCTCCGCCGGAAGCGAGTTTACCGACGTTCCGGAGACCGTGCAGAGCATCTATACCGAGACCTCCGGTCTCGGCTACGCGATCCTTCTCTCCACCACGCAGGGCTACACCCACGATCCGATCGAGATCTCCATGGCCGTGGATACCGAGGGTAAGATCGTCGGCACGCAGGTGCTCTCCTACCCCGACACGAAGGACATGGGTGTGGATACGTATCCGCAGACCTATATCGGACAGGATTCCACTCTCGCGGACGTGAGTCTCGTTGCGGGCGTGACGTACTCCTCCAAGGCGTTCCATGACGCCATTCTCGACGGCTTCACCGCTCTCACGGCGAATGAACTCGTCAGCGCGGGCGTCAAGGGCGACGCACAGCTTCTCACCGAGCTGATCGCAACCGTGTTCCCCGGCATGATGAACAGCGAAGGCGCCATGCAGGGCGAGGAGACCGAGACCGGTCTCGACGGCGTGACCGCCGCTTACAAAGCCCCGAACGGCGCGGGCTTCGCGTTCCTTGCGAACGTGGACGGCGCGGGCGTGCTTGCCATCGCGAACACCTCCGGCAGTGTCTGCGTCTATGACGTTGAAGGCAGTGTTGTGACCGATTCCTACGCCGATCTTGCCGAGACCGCCGCCGCGTATGCGCGCGACAACGGCGATCTCTTCACGGACGACGATATCTCCAAGCTCAGCGCTTACTACTCCAAGGACGCGGATTACGCGGTGCTCGGTCTCGACGGCGTATACAACACCGTGACCGCCGCCTACACCGTGACGGAGAACGGCGAAACGCTCTATGCCTTTGTCTCCCGTCCCTACGGCTACAGCAACATCCCGATGGCCGTCTACTATGTTCTCAACGCTGACGGCGAGATCGTGATGATGAACGCCAAGGAGTTCATTCTGGAAAAGGACTACTTCTCCAACTACACACTCGATCCGCAGAGCTACAAGGAAGGCTTCGTCGGTTTGACCGCCGAGACCATGACGGACGACGTAGCGTTCATCTCCGGCGCAACGATGACGATGAACGCCGTCAAGACCGCTACGCACGATGTTTTCGACGCCTTTGCCACTCTGAAAGAGAACGGAGGACTTGGCAATGAATGAGAAGAAAATGACCGTTAACCCGATGTGGGTGCTGTTTCTCGGCGCGTGCCCCGCGCTGGGTGCGACCGGAACGCTCCGGGGTGCCGCTGCCATGGGCATTACGGTTCTCGCCGTGATGCTGCTCACTGCGCTCGTGATGGCGCTGCTGCGCCGCATTCTCCCGGAGCGCGCGGTGATCGCCGCGACGATCCTCACGGCGGCGCTGTTCACCTCCGCTGCGCAGCTCGTGCTGCACGCGGTGCTGCCGTCCGTTTACAAGATGCTCGGCGTGTATCTCGCCGTGGCTGCCGTCAACCTGCTGGTGTTCAGCCGCAGCGCCGGCAGCGCCTCCGGCCTCTGCGTTGGAAAGGTCGTTGTGACCGGGCTGGAGTTTCTCGCGGTGATCGCCGTTGTCGCGCTGCTGCGCGAGCTCTTCGGTCTCGGCACCGTTTGGGGACAGGAGATCGCCTTCCTCAAGGCGCACGCCGTGGCCTCGCTCCAGAAGCCCATGGGCGGCTTCCTGGTGTACGCCATCGTCGCCGCGATCGTCAACGCCCTCTTCCCCGCCGCGTGCGCTGCGGAGGAAGAGCCCGGCTTCGCCGGTGTCGCCGCCGGTACAGCGGAAGGAGGTAACGAGTAATGACGTTCAAAGCCATTGTCGGTATCGTGCTCGGCGCGATGCTCGCCAACAACTATGCGCTGGAGAAATTCCTCGGCGCGGCTCCCCTGCTCGGCTGGTCCGCGCAGGAGAAGAAGATCACTGTGCTCGGCGTGTCTGTAACCGTCGCCATGGTGCTCACGGCGCTGATCGCCGGTCTTGTGCAGACCTACGTCCTGGACATGCTGTCTCTCGGCTATCTGCAGACGCTCGTCTTTGCCGCGATCGTGCTCATTGTTGTCTATGCAATGAATGCCGTTGCGAAGGCCGCCTTCAAAAAAGACCTCGGCGTCTACTTCCCCGTCATCGCGCTCAACAGCGCCGTGCTCGGTCTCGCGGTGAACAACGCCGCCGATGCGCTCTCCCTTGGCGAGAGCATCCTCACGGCGCTCGGCGCGGGTCTCGGCTTCTGGCTCGCTCTCGCGGCGTTTGCCGCCGTCCGCAGCAAGATCCGCGAACGCTACGTCCCGAAGGCGTGGCGCGGTCTGCCGATCTACCTGCTGACCGCCGCCATACTCTCCATGGCGCTGCTGGCGTTCTGAGAAACGATCCAACAAACGTAAACCCGCCCTCCGATCCGCGGATCGGAGGGCGGGTTTTTCATAATTGAATGTCATAGCTTTATGTGATATATTCTTTGTAGTTTCGACACGCGAAAAAAACTTGCTCTGTTGTGACGCGATGCGTCGAATCTGCAAAAGGAGTTTTCGATCATGAACGCAACAAAAGAACGCAAGATCACAAAAAAGGGTTATCTGCTGCTGGGTGCAATATTGATTTGCATCCTTATTTCCCTTACAGCCTTTCTCATAACACGGCAGAAAAAAAGCTCCGCGGTTTCTCCGCCGGAAGTTATCACAGTCTCCACGCTGGAAAAAATAATCAACGTTAAAGAGCTTTCAACATTTACTGCCGTATACAACGGCATCGCATCCGTGGGCGATACTGAAAATGATAAACAGCCTGATTATTACGTTTCCTACGAAGCCCGGGTAAAAGCCGGCATTGTAATGGACGATATCCAAATCGCCGTAGACAACAACAATAAAGTTATCACGGTCACTTTGCCAAATGTAGAAATCACCGAGATCAACGTCGACATCTCTTCTCTGGACTTTATTTTCTACAATCTTAAAGCAAATACATCATCCGTTACGCAGGAAGCATATAAAGCCTGCGAGGATGATGTAAAAGAAGAAGTTGAAACGCAAGAAGCCATTCTCACGTTGGCAAAGCAAAATGCAGTTAACATAATCAAGGCACTCACCAGTCCGATTGTCGAACAGTTGGACGCTGAGTATCAACTGGTCATTGAGTGAGGAGGAATAAAAGATGAAGCGCATTATTTCTGTTCTCCTTGCCGCTCTCACCTTGCTTTTGATGGCTGCCTGCGGCCAACAGGCGTCTGGATCCGAAGCGCAATCCGTTGTTGAACCCAAAGCATCCCAAATGAAATCCATTTGTGAACTCGCTACCATGGAATGCTATTATCACAATGTCGCAAAATATAAAGAGGAAAATGCCGAAGGCGTTCTTTGGTGGAAGAAAGACAAGGTTTTCTGGATAGAATACAGCGGCGTAGTGAAAATCGGTATTGATGCCTCGTTGGTAAATATTATGATCGATGCCGACTCTGTAAGCATCACGTTGCCGGAAGCTACCGTTCTCTCATGCCGCGTAGACTCTTCATCACTAAACCAAGACTCCTATATTGTTGCAAAAGACTCGGCCGCCATCACCGCTGAGGATGAAGTATATTCATTCAGCGAGGCGCAAAAACAGCTGGAAGACTGCGCCGCCAACGATCGCGCACTTCTCGCCGAAGCGCAGCAGAGAGCGCAGGAGTTGCTTGAAGACTATATTACCAACATCGGGAATGCCGTCGGTAAAGAGTATACAATACACTGGGTTTATCTGAACAATAGTGCTTCCCCTGCCGTGCCAACGCCTGCAGCGTCTGCTGTTCCAGAAACGACAGCCGGTTGATTCTCGGCGCCGCGACAGCGTTACAAAATCACATCTAACAGCATAAGGGGCCTTTGATTCCATATCAGAGGCCCCTTTATGTTTTTCCTGCAAACGGGTCTGTTTATCAAAGAAGCCCTCCGAGTTGATCGGAGGGCTTTGCTTTTATTCTTTCCGGCACTTCTTTTTCGCACGCCGTACAAACGATTCACGAAAAGTTATCCTTTGTGCCTTAGGAATTATTCGTTCCCATCGTCATCGTCTCCGCTGTCCTCTTCGTCCTTCTGAAGAAGCACCTTGCGGACGAGGATGACTGCCACGGCGATCACCGCCACGGCCAGCACGCCGATGATGACGAGAAGCACCGTATTCGTCTTTTTGGCGGGCTTTGCCGGCGTCTCTTCCTCACCGGTATCCGTACCGGCGGGGATGGGCTGGATGGTCTCATAGCCGCAGACGGAGCAGACGCCCTTCTGCTCGCCGTCCTCGGTCGCGGTGGGGGCTTTCAGTACGGTCCAGGTGTAGGTATGGAACGCTTCGTCGCCGTGCTCGCCGCAGGTGCACTGGTGCCAGTGGGAGATATCGTTATGCTCCCAGACACTCGAGAAGCTGTGCGTGTGCGTCTTGGTGGCGGTGAACGTCACAGGGACGGTGTTGGAGTAATAGGGATCGGAGGTCGTACCGTTGCCGGTGAGCTGAACGCTTACACGGTAATACGTCGTTCCCTCGGTCTGTTCGGGCTTATAGCTGGAATTCGTCGCGCCGGGGATGGCCTTCATAGCGGCGGTGCTGTTCGTCGCGGCGCTGTACCACTGGTAGGTGATCGTGCCGCCGTCGCTGGATGTTGCCTGAATGGAGAGGATGAAGTTCGGGTTCTCATCCACGGCCATCGTGCCGCCGACAGGCTGCGTGATGATGCTGAGCGATGCCGCCTTTTTCGTCACCGTGACGCTCGCCGTGCCGGAGAGCGTCTCGCCGCCCTCGCTCTTGAAGAGGCAGGCGACCTTCCAGCCGTTCATATCATAGGGGATGTTGGTGAGCGTGAGCGTTTCGCTGTCGCCGCCGGAGATGCTCAGCGTCGGGAACGCGGTACGCGCGGCGGTATAGTCATAGACCTGCGTGCCGTCGGCGCTGATGATGCGCCAGAGGTAGCTCGTCGCGCCGTCGGCGCGGGCGATGAAGATCGCGCGGCCGCCCTCGGTGACGGTCTCGCCGGTCGGGTTTTTCGTCGTTACGGGCGCTGCGGGCTTGGCATTCACGGTGATGCGGCAGAAGGACGTTGTGACGGCGCCGGCATCGTTTACGAACTGGCAGTAGATATCCGCGCCGTTATACTCCATCGTGGCCGCGACGGAGAGAGAGGCCGTCGTCGCGCCGTCAACGGGCTTGGGGGCTTCGTCGCCCTTCTTATAGTACCACTGTATACCCGCCGCGCCGGTCGCTCCGGCGGTGAGCGCGATGGTGTCGCCCTCGGTCAGCGTCTGGCTGGTGGTACTCACATCCTGCGTAAGAACGGGCTTGGAGAGCACCGTCACGGTGCAGACGGAGGACTGGGTATTTCCCGCCACGTTCTGCACGAAGCAGTAAAACGCCGCGCCGTTGATTGAGGCGTCCACGGAAGCGATCTGGTAAGTATTCGAGGTCTGTCCCTCCACGGGCGTATCGCCCTCCGGGTGGACGCGGTACCACTGGTAGGACAGCTCCCCGCCCGTCGCCTCTACGGTGAGCGTGAGCGTCTGCCCTTCGATCACGGTGAGCGCCGCGGGTACGTCGGTATTGATGACGGGGGCGTCGTCCGCCAGTGCCGTCGTGCCGAGCGCGGCGAACAAAAGCGCCGCCATCAAAACGGCAAAGAGTCGCTTTGAAATAAGTTTACGCATAATGAAGTCTCCTTCCCCGCGCCTTGCGGCGCAGGTCGAATAGTTCCGGTTTTCTGTTCTGTTTATTAGACGTGCAAAAGCCGCAAAAAGTTTTCGGAACCCTTAAAAAATGTCCCGAAGCGTCATTGTAGCGTTTCGGGACACCTTTGTCAATCTAATTATATGCGCATCAGCCGAGCTGACGGAGCGATTCCTCGAGATTGGCAATGAGCGCTTCGAGCTTTTCGGCACGCTCGCGCTCCGTGGCGACGACGTTGGCGGGCGCGCGGGAGACGAAGCTCTCGTTCGAGAGCTTGCGGCGCTGGTTTTCGAGGAAGCCGCGGTTCTTTGCCAGCTCCTTTTCCAGCCGCTCGCGCTCCTTGTCAAGATCGACAAGCTCGCTCATCGGCAGGAAGCAGCGCGCATCCTTCGTCACGATGCTTACCATTTTGTCGGCGTCGGCGGGGACATCCTCCGAAACGATCACTTCGCCGGCATACGCCAGACGGCAGAGATAATCGCGGCCATTCTCAAAGGCTTCGCGTTCCTCGGTGACAATATAGAGGTGCGGGCGCTTGGACGGCGGGACGTTCATCTCGCTGCGGCGGCTGCGGATGGCGCGGATGGCCTCCATGACCTTTTCAAAGCGCGCGCTCTCCGCCGGGAAAGCCATATCCTCGCGATAAACGGGGTACGGCTGCACCATGAGCGCGTCGCCCTCGTGCGGCAGCGCCTGATAGATCTCCTCGGTGATGAACGGCATGAACGGATGGAGCAGCTTGAGCGTTTCGGTGAGCACATACAGCAGCACCTTCTGCGCCTGCACGCGGGCCGCCTCGTCCTCGCCTGTAAGACGGGCCTTGGTGAGCTCGATGTACCAGTCGCAGAAACTGTCCCAGATGAAGTCATAGATCTTCTGTGCGGCGATGCCGAGCTCGTATTTGTCGAGATTCTCGCCGACCTCGCGGGCCAGCTCGTTGAACCGGGAGAGGATCCACTTGTCCTCGAGCTCGAGCGTTTCGGGCAGCTCGTTTTTGTCGATCGTGAGATTCATCATCACGAAGCGGGAAGCGTTCCAGAGCTTGTTGGCAAAGTTGCGCATCGCCTCGCAGCGCTCCGGGAAGAAGCGCATGTCGTTTCCGGGCGAGTTGCCGGTGATGATGTTGAAGCGGAGCGCGTCCGCGCCGTAAGTGTTGATGACCTCGATGGGATCGACGCCGTTACCGGCGGACTTGGACATTTTCTTGCCCTGCGGGTCGCGGATCAGGCCGTGGATGAGCACCGTGTGGAACGGGATCTTCTTCATATGCTCGCAGCCGGAGAAGATCATGCGCGCGACCCAGAAGAAGATGATGTCGTAGCCTGTGACGAGCACGTCCGTCGGATAGAAGTAGTCCAAATCCTCGGTCTTGTCCGGCCAGCCGAGCGTGGAGAACGGCCAGAGCGCGCTGGAGAACCAGGTGTCGAGCACGTCGCTCTCGCGGCGGATGTTCTTGGAGTGGCACGCCTCGCACTCGCAGGCGTCGGTGCGGGAGACGGTCATATGGCCGCAGTCGCCGCAGTACCACACGGGGATCTGGTGGCCCCACCAGAGCTGGCGGGAGATGCACCAGTCGCGCACGCTGTTCATCCAGTTGAGATACGTCTTGGCGAAGCGATCCGGCACGAACTTGATCTCGCCGTCTTCCACAACGCGGATGGCTTCCTTCGCCAGAGGCTGCATCTTCACGAACCACTGGTCGCTCGCAAGCGGCTCCACATCGTTATGGCAGCGGGAGCACGTGCCGACATTGTGGACGCACGGCTCGATGGACACGAGATAGCCCTGCTCCTCGAGCTCCTGCACGATGGCCTTGCGGGCCTCGTAGCGGTCCATGCCGTCCCACTTGTAGCCGCCGGTGATCTTGCCGTCGCCGTCGAGCATCAGGTACTGCGGCAGATCGTGGCGCAGGCCGACCTCAAAGTCGTTGGGGTCGTGGCAGGGCGTGATCTTCACGCAGCCGGTGCCGAACTCCATATCGGCGTGCTCATCGCCGACGATGGGGATCTCGCGCCCGACGAGCGGGAGCGTGAGCGTTTTGCCGATCATGTCCTTATAGCGCGGGTCCTCGGGGTTCACCGCAACGGCGGCGTCGCCGAGCATCGTCTCGGGACGGGTCGTGGCGACCTCCACGCTGCCGGAACCGTCCGTCAGCGGATAGCGGATATGCCAGAAGAAGCCGTTCTTCTCCACGTATTCGACCTCAACGTCGGAAAGGGCGGTCTTGCAGTGCGGACACCAGTTGATGATACGCTTGCCGCGGTAGATATATCCCTTTTCGTACAGGCTGCAGAACGCCTCGCGCACGGCCTTGGCGCACTGCTCGTCCATCGTGAAGCGCTGGCGCTCCCAGTCGCACGAAGAGCCGAGCGTTTTGAGCTGCTCCACGATGCGGTCGCCGTAGTGCTGCTTCCAGTCCCACACACGGTCCAGGAACTTTTCGCGGCCGAGATCGAAGCGCGTGAGGCCCTCCTTGCGGAGCTCGGCCTCCACCTTGGTCTGCGTGGCGATGCCGGCGTGGTCAACGCCCGGGAGCCACAGCGCGCAGTACCCGCTCATGCGCTTCCAGCGGATGAGCACGTCCTGGATCGTCTCGTCGAACGCGTGGCCGAGATGGAGCTGGCCGGTGACGTTCGGGGGCGGGATCACGATGGTGAACGGCTTCTTGTCCGGGTCACGCTCAGCGTGGAACCAGCCGCCGTCCGTCCAGTAGCGGTAGATCTTGCTTTCCACCTGCTTGGGATCATAAATCTTCGGCAGTTCTTTCATTCTTATTCCTCCAAATAAAAACGCCCCGGAGATAACCTCCGGGGCGCAAAAACTTACGCGGTACCACCCGATTTCCGCTTTACTGAAAGCGGCACTCGTATTCTCTGTAACGGGAGAACCCGTCCGTTTCTACTTTGTTCAAAACGGCTGCTCCGGGGCGACCTTCGGCTGCGGCTTCCCAAGGGCTTGCACCAACCGCCCTCTCTCTGCGTTCCGCCGGGAGCCTACTCCTCCCCTTCTGCGCTTTTTACCAAATCAATATACCTTTATTTGTTTTATTTGTCAAGCCTTACTCCATGCGGCTCGGCGTGCGCACAAGGCCGCTGCGGTAGGCCGCGAGCAGCTTTTTGAGATCGGCGATGCGCCGCTCCACATCCGCGCCGCCGTCGGTATCGCGCACGCGAAGTCTATCGGGATACTGCTCGATCATGATCGTCCGGGAGAGCACGTCCGCGCTTTCGCGCGCGGCGGTGTCCGGGTCGAAGGGCTGGTGCTCGGCGAGATACAGCTCGTGCGAGGAATACACCAGCGTATAGCCGCAGATGCCCGTTACGGGCTGGTACGCCTTCGAGAGGCCGCCGTCGATGTTGATGAACTTGCCGTTGGCCTTGATGGGCGTGTCGCCCTTCGTTTTGCGCACGGGGACATGGCCGTTGATGATGTGGCCGCGCTCGAAGTCCACGCCGAACTCGGTGAGGATCGTGCGCGCCGTTTCCCCGCTGTTCCAGAGATCGTAGTACGGATTTTTCCGCTCCGTTCGGGCCTCCGGATCGTCGAGGAACGTGCGCTCGAACGTTGCGATCTTGTCCTTGCCGTTGAGCGGAGAATACGGCCCGCACCAGAGATACCAGAGAAGATCGGTGTTCTCCATACGGCGGTCGTACATCGCCGTGCGGCACAGCCGGTCGCAGGCATCCATGAGCGACTTTCCGAAATATGTTTTGTCACCCATCGTCACGCGCGTAAAGCTGCCGTCCGGCTCCATGGGGATGCAGCCGTGGTAGAGAAGGTTGCCGTTGCACACGCGGTACATCGCGCCCTTTTCCAGCAGATACCGGATATGGGTCTGCAGCTTCTCGCTGCGCAGGAAGGACAAAACGAGCTGATCGACGAGCTGCTGCTCGCGCTCGGAGAGGCGATAGGGATCCGCGGGATCGACCGTGGGGAGCGAAATGTCGTTCGTGCGGTATATCTTGCCGCCGAGCGTGACCGTCCCTTCGGAGCGGACGAGCTCTCCGAGGAGGAGCCGTCCGTCCATTTTATATTCCGGGTGGCGCAGGATGAGCTGGCCCTCCAGCTTGAACTGGATGACCGTGATGGCCTTGAGGAGCTTGGCGGTAACGTCGCTGTTTTCCGCCACGCAGTCGGTCACGTGCGTCGGGAGAAAATTCGTGCAGGGATCGTCGCCGTACTGTTCCATGGCGAAGAGCGCGAGCGGGCGGACGTTCAGGCCGTAGCCGTCCTCGAGCATATCAAAGTTACCGTACTTGAGTGAGTTTCGCAGGGCGTTCGCAATGCACGCAGGGTTGCCCATGGCCGCGCCCATCCAGAGAATGTCATGGTTGCCCCAGACGAAGTCCACGCCGTGCATGTCCATGAGATCGTCCATGACCATCTGCGCGGCGGGGCCGCGGTCAAAAACATCGCCGACGATGTGCAGCTGGTTTACCGTCAGGCGGGAGATGAGATTCGCGAGCGCCACGATGAACCGGTCGGCAATGCCGGTCTCGATCACGCTGTTGATGATGCTTTCAAAATATCTGCGCTTGTTGGGATCGTGCTCGTCGGAGTCAATGAGCTCCTCGATAATATAGGCATATTCCTTCGGCAGACGGGCGCGCACCTTGACGCGGGTATATTTGTCCGTCGCCTGCCGGCAGACGGCCACAAGACGGTGGATCGTCACGCGGTACCAGGAATCGGAGTGCGCTGCGGCGGCAAGCTCCCGCTCGGGGTAATAGAGCAGCCGGGCGAGCGAATTTTTCTCCTCCTCGCCGAGAAGATCGCCGAAGCTGTCGTTGATCTTGTCGTGGATCGCGCCGGAGGCGTTTTTGAGGATATGAGAGAAGTATGTATACTCGCCGTGGATATCGCTCATGAAGTGCTCGGTCGTTTTCGGCAGCTCCAGAATGGCTTGCAGCCGCACGATCTCCGCCGCCGTAGCGGGGATGCTCGGAAAGCTCTTGGAAAGAAGCTCCAGATATTTGATCTCGCTCTCGTTCATGCCTTTTTCTCCCGGCTCCTTTCCTCGATATACTGCGCGGCGCTGAGCGCGGCGATGTTCCCGTCGCCGACGGCCTTGGCGATCTGGTAAGGCTTGCCGGTGCAGTCCCCGGCGGCGAAAACGCCGGCAACGGAGGTTTTCATCGTCGCTTTATCCACGGCGACATGCACGCCGTCCATGGCAAGACCCGCGAGCAGCGTATCGGGCGCCGCGGCCGGGCGGAGGATGAACACCGCCTCGCACGGATGCTCTTCGCCGTTCACGGAAAGCGCCGTGACGCGCTCCTGCCCGAGCACGGCGTACTTCGCCGTGCGGCTCGTGAACATTTCAACTTCGCAGCCCATCGTGCGCAGAAGCTCCGCTTCCCCTTTCGTATCGGACGTAAAGCCCACGACGCAGACCATTTTTCCGCGATAGAGCATTCCGTCGCAGGTGACGCAGTAGCTCACACCGCGGCCGAGGAATTCCTGTTCGCCGGGGAAAACTTTTCCGGCGGCAACGCCGGTGCAGAGGATGAGTGTTTCCGCCTCGCAGAAATCCGCGCCGTAGATCACGCCGAAGCCGTCGCCGAGGGGCGCGATCGACGTGGCACGGCCGTGAAGGATTTCCGCGCCCGCGTCGAGCGCCTGATGTTCCATCGCTTCGAGCAGCGCGCGGCCGGAGACATCCGGACAGCCGGGGTAATTGGTAATCCTGCTTGCGCGGGAGAGCGGGATATCGTCGATCCCGCCGGAGAGGATCGCGGCAGTCTTCCCTCGCGCGCGCAGCGTGAGCGCCGCGGAGGCAGCCGCCGGGCCGCCGCCGAGGATCACGGCATCATATTTCATATGGTATACTCCTGTCGTTTGTTCCGCCATAGGGCGGAAAGATTCATAGCGCTTCTATTATCCAATAATTCTGTTGTAATTTCAAGCGTTGACGTGTATAATAATTTTCATTCATTCAGCTTTCATAAAATGGAGAGAGTCAATATGGAAGAGATCAGAGAATCCAGCAATTTTATTCACGATTTTGTCGCCGAGGACATTGCCCCCGGCGGACGGTTTGCCGGAAAAACGGTGCACACCCGTTTCCCGCCCGAGCCGAACGGCTATCTGCATATCGGCCACTGCAAGGCGCTGTGCATCGACTTCGGCACGGCGGAGAAGTTCGGCGGTCTCTGCAATCTGCGCATGGACGACACCAACCCCGCCAAGGAGGACACCGAGTTCGTCGATGCCATTCAGGAGGACATCCGCTGGCTCGGCTTTGACTGGGGCGACCGCTTTTTCTACGGCTCGGACTACTTTGAAAAGACCTACGAGCTCGCCGTCGGCCTCATCAAAAAGGGTCTCGCCTACGTCTGCGAGCTGACGCCCGAGGAGTTTTCCGCTTACCGCGGCGACACGACGCACCCCGCCGTCAGCCCTTACCGCGACCGCCCGATCGAAGAATCGCTCGATCTCTTCGCGCGGATGCGCGCCGGGGAGTTCCCCGAAGGCAAGTATACGCTGCGCGCGAAGATCGATCTCGCAAGCGGCAACTTCAACATGCGCGACCCGGTGCTCTACCGCATCCGCTACATTGAACACCACCGGCAGGGCACGAAGTGGTGCATCTTCCCGATGTACGATCTCGCCCACCCCATTCAGGACGCGCTTGAGGGCATCACGCACTCGCTCTGCTCGCTCGAATACGAGGATCACCGCCCGCTCTACAACTGGGTCATCGAGAACTGCGACGTGCCGTCCAAGCCGCGCCAGATCGAGTTTGCCCGTCTCGGCATCAACTATACCGTGATGAGCAAGCGCAAGCTGCGCCGCCTTGTGGAAGAGGGCCGCGTGTCCGGCTGGGACGATCCCCGGATGCCGACGCTCTGCGGTCTGCGCCGCCGCGGCTATACGCCGCACTCCATCCGCGATTTTACCGACCGCATCGGCGTTTCCAAGGTCACGTCCACGGTGGACTACTCGCTGCTCGAAAGCTGTCTGCGCGACGACTTAAACGCGAACGCCAAGCGCGTCATGGCGGTGCTCCGTCCCGTGAAGCTCACGATCACGAACTATCCCGAGGGGCAGACTGAGCTTTTCGATGTCGAAAACAACCCCGTCGCCGAAAACGCCGGCACGCGCCCGGTCTCTTTTTCCCGCACGCTCTGGGTCGAGCAGGACGATTTCATGGAAGAGCCGGTCAAGAAGTATAACCGCCTCTATCCGGGCAACGAGGTGCGTCTCAAGGGCGCGTACATCGTCCGCTGCACCGGCTGCGTGAAGGACGCGGACGGCAACGTGACGGAGATCCTCTGCGAATACGACCCCGAGACACGCGGCGGCAACACGCCCGACGGGCGCAAGGTGCGCGGCACGATCCACTGGGTGGACGCGAACAACTGCGCCGACGCCGAGGTTCGGCTCTACGATATGCTCTTCTCCGATCCCGAACCGGACGCCCCCGGCAAGGACTTCATCGACTGCCTGAACCCCAATTCGCTCGAAGTTCTCACCGGCTGCAAGGTGGAAAAGTCGCTCGAGGACTGCGCCGCTGCCGACCGCTTCCAGTTCCTCCGTCTCGGCTACTTTGCACCGGACAACAAGGACAGCGCCCCCGGCCATCTCGTATTCAACCGCGCCGTCGCGCTCAAGGATTCCTTCAAGAAAGACTAAGATACGCAAACGCAGCAGCTCCGTGATATGGAGTTGCTGCGTTTTCTTTTTAACTGCCTCCCTCTTTGAGGGAGTGGCTCGGCGTCAGCCGAGACGGAAGGAGTCACTCCTCACTCAGGCTCACTTTCGGTTATCTTTGAGCTATGCAACCGCGGAAATGACGATTGGGGAACCTTCGGAATACAGATTTTCTTCCAGTGCGAAGAGGCGCGTATATCTCTCACTCATGTCCGCACCTCAAATCTCCGGGATCTCGTCGTCGCTCATCGGCAGACCGCTGGACGCCGCGCCCGTTCCGCCGTGCCGATCAGGCAGCGCGATGACCATTGAGATACCGACCGCGCCAAACAGGAACGTCCACCAGAAATACTTCTTGCTTGTATACCCCTTTTCGTTCGCGATATACTCAAATTCCTTTCCGATGTAATACGCCACTACGGGCACTACGATCACTGCAATAATAATAACCGCTTCCATAGATTTACCCTCCATATCTTTTTCTTCGGGAAAACGTATAAACCCATTATAATATACACATATATACATGCAAGCCCAAAAACGCGTTTTTTGCGGATAAACGGCGGCGTCTCAAAAGAGACGCCGCCGCGAACTTGTCTTATTCGATTTACAGAATGGCCCGCCGGGATCTTATGCCGGTCTTACGACCAGCCGTTCGATCAGGCCGTCGGAGCTGAATTCCGTGATGGTGGCCAGAGCGCGGACATGATAGCCGTCATAGACGGCATAGTAGTAGGCCTGCGTGTCGCTGACGATACGGGCATCGGTGATACGGAAGTGGCGGAACAGGAAGCGGTTGTGGTAGAACATATCGATGGCCTCAGGGCCGTAGGTGCTGACCAGGGGTTTGCCCGCATCGCGGGGGCAGTGGTCAACGAAAATGGCCGTGGGAGAAAAGAGCTTGCTCAAAGCCAGCGCGTCCTGGTCGAGCAGAGCGTCCACATACTGTCGAATCAAAGTCATGGGTTTCGCCTCCTTAGTAAACTTTCTCGCTGTTGAGCAGAGCGTCGGTGCCGCCGTCTACGAACATGATGTTGCCGTTGACGCCGTGGGCCGCCGGGGACACCAGAAACACCAGCACATTGGCGATGTCCACGGGGTCGAGCAGCTGGTCGCCGGTCTGATAGTTGATGGGAATCGGAAGTCCCGCCAGCGCCGCCGTAGCCCGGTCGCCCATGGCGGCGGTGAGAGGCGTTCGGACGTTGCCGGGAGCCACCGCGTTGATGCGCACGCCGTTGGCGCCCCAGCTGGCGGAGATGCGCCGTACCCAGCGGGCCAGCGCGTATTTGGTCGTGGCGTACAGACCCTGCGCCATGGTCATGTTGGAGCCGTCATACTGCTCCAGAATGGAGAGAATGCGGGCTTCGTTACGCTCCTGGTTGCAGGCATAGTTGAGCATATCGCAGAGATCCATGTGCACGCCCCCCTGCGAGATGGTGTTCGATACGATGACCACGCAGCTGCCGCCCTTCTTTTTGAGCAGGTCATAGATACCGTAGGCCAGACCGGTGACGCCGAAATAGTTCAGCGAGAACATCAGCTTCATATCGCCGCAGGTGCCCGCGACGCCGGCAACGCAGATCAGGCCGTCGATCCCCTCGGGGTGCAGCTCATGGATCTTATCGATCACATCCTGCCGTCCCTCCTTGGTGGCAATGTTGGCGTTGATATCCCCGCCTTTCAAATCGACGTTGATCGTCTCATGTCCCTGGCTGCGCAGAATTTCTACCGTCTTGCCGCCGATGCCGCCGGAGCCGCCGGTGACTACATAAACTCCCATAAGTTGTCCGTGTCCTTTCCTCGGAATTGAAATAGAGAATCTTTCCTGTGTATATTATCATACACCAGTGTATATTATCATACATTCAACGGATAATGCAAGCCTCTAAACGGCCTTTCCCCCGTCCGAGCCGATGCACTCGGTAGAAAATATTCCCGCTTTGATCCGGTTATTTGTGCATTTCCCCGTTGACAGATGTGGCGGGGCATGATAATATACACGCCAGAAAAGACCTCTTTAAGTCGGTACAGAGCTGCCGGCAAGGCGTCGTAAGATGGGATCGCGGTATCTTTATGCCGTGTCGCTGCGCCTTGTCCGGATTTGCCGGTCAAGGTTTTTTTGTTGCCAAAATGCCGGAAAGGATGTGGAACGCTATGAACTTCAAAGCGCAGATCATGGACGAAGCCGCCGTGGAGCGGACGCTTGTGCGTATCGCCCACCAGATCATCGAGAAGAATCACGGCACCGAAAATCTCTGTCTCATCGGCATCAAGACCCGCGGCATCCCTCTCGCCGAGCGGCTGGCGAAAAACATTGAAAAGATCGAGGGCGTCCGCGTCCCGGTCGGAAAACTGGATATCACGCTTTATCGGGACGATCTCACGCTCGTTGCCGATGCGCCCGTCGTTTCGGACACGCACATTCCCTTTGATGTAAAGGGGATGACCGTTGTGCTCTGTGACGACGTTATTTTTACGACCCGCACCGCCCGCGCAGCCATCGATGCGCTCATCTCCCTCGGCCGTCCGGCGCGCATCCAGCTCTTTGCGCTCATCGACCGCGGCCACGCCGAGTTTCCGATCAAGCCGGATTTTGTCGGCAAGAACATCCCCACCTCCCTGCGCGAAATCGTCGCGGTGCGCCTCGCCGAGTGCGACGGCGAAACGGGCGTTTCCATTTATGAGAAAGAATAAACATTTATAAAGGAGAGAACGATTATGACAAAGAAACAAATCGGATCCGAACCCATTTACGACGCGCGAGCCCTCGGCACGCCGCGCATGCTGGTGCTCGGACTGCAGCACATGTTCGCCATGTTCGGCGCGACCGTCCTTGTCCCGGCGCTCACCGGTCTGGACGTTGCCACCACGCTGCTCTTCGCCGGTCTCGGCACGCTGCTCTTCCATCTGCTCACCAAGGGTAAAGTCCCCGCGTTCCTCGGCTCCTCGTTCGCGTTCATCGGCGGCTATCAGGCCATCGCCCCCAACAAGGAACCCGAGCTCCTCGTTTACGCCTGCGTCGGCGTCGCGGCGGCAGGTCTCATGTACGTCGTCCTCTCCGCGCTCTTCAAGGCCTTCGGCGTGAAGAAGGTCATGCGCTTCTTCCCCCCGATCGTCACCGGCCCCATCATCATCGCCATCGGCCTGACGCTCTCCTCCTCCGCGATAACCAACTGCTCTGCCAACTGGTTCGTCGCCGTCGTCGCCATCGCGATCGTCATCGGCTTCAATATGTGGGGCAAGGGCATGACCAAGATCATCCCCATCCTGCTCGGCGTCCTCGGCTCCTACGTCTTCGCGCTGATCGTTGACCCCGCCGCCCGCGCCCATGTAGTCGAGACCGTCAGCGAAGCTGCGTGGATCGGCCTGCCCGTTCACGGCGAACGCACCGTGTTCTCCCTCTTCGGCAACGCCGACTTCAACGCCGGTCTTCTCGTGAGCGCCATCTTCACGATCGTCCCGCTCTCTCTCGCCACGATGGTCGAGCACATCGGCGATGTCTGCGCCATCTCCTCTACGGTTGAGAAAAACTACATGGTCGACCCCGGCTTCCACCGCACGCTCCTCGGCGACGGTCTTGCGACCTCTCTCGCCGCGCTCTTCGGTGCCCCCGCCAACACCACCTACGGCGAAAACACCGGCGTTCTCGCCCTGACCCGTGTATACGACCCCGCCGTCATCCGCATCGCTGCGGTATTTGCGGTCGTCGTGTCCTTCTGCCCGAAGTTCGCCGCTCTCGTCTCCGCAATGCCCACCGCCACGATCGGCGGCGTGTCCCTCGTCCTCTATGGCATGATCTCCGCGGTCGGCGTGCGCAACGTCGTGGAAAACAACGTGAACTTCTCCAACACCCGCAACATCATCATCGCCGCGCTCATCCTCGTCCTCGCGATCGGCATCACCTACACCGCCCCCATCAAGATCGGCATCGTGAGCTTCTCCGGTCTCGCCGTCGCCTCCATCGTCGGTATCGTGCTCAACGCCATCCTGCCCGGCAAGGACTACGAGTTCGTCCAGGAAGACAAGGGTTCCACCTCTGTGGACTTCAAAGTGTGATGTTTCCGCCTCTCTTAATATAACCGCATCCCCAAAGGGAGACGCCTCACGGCGTCTCTCTTTGCATTTCGGCGAAAACCCTTAGTCAAGAGGCGCTTTTAGGGGCAGGGGTAAATACTCCATATTCACACGTTTTCCCGCGCTGTAAGGGCTGCATTCTGTTCTTTGTTTAAGATCGGGGGTCGGGGCGCGGAGCCCCGCAAAAGCCGACAGTGAACGCCGCGAAATCGGAACGGATGAGAATTTTTGTCTGCGAGGTACAAAAGTGATAGAAATATTCACAAAACCGTGCTAAAATTAAATTGAAAGTTGATGAATACATTGGAATCTAAGAAAGGAGCGCGATTATATGAGAAGGCTGATAGCATTTGCTTTAACATTCTTTTGTGTGTTGGGTTTGGTTGGCTGCAACAACAGAACTGTGAGTGAACCAGAAATGTATACTTCATCCATGCAGGATGATTTTCCAAATGCTATTCCGGCAGAGGTGAATGACAACATCATCCAGAATTGTAAAGTTTTTTCAGAAAATCTGGGATATGAAACAGGTGAAATGAAAAAAGCTGTTTTGCTTGGCGAGGAATGGATGAAATATGTGTATTGCGAAGATGAAATGAAGAAGGAACTAATTGACAGCAGCGATATTGTTGTTGTTTTTGAGAATATCCGTTGTGTTGTGGACGCTGAAACTGAGATTGTGCTGGGAAGTCTCCCGTTTGTATAAGCCACGTAAATTCCCATTTATCAATTAAACACACCCGAGCAAAACGCAAGCGGCGGGACGGGCTTTACCGTCCCGCCGCACTGCTTTTTCGGCGGCTGCCGCTCGCTGCTCCCCGTCTGGTTTGGGCCGGACGGTGTTATTTGCTCCATGCCGGCATCCGATATCCTCACCGCGGTCATTTCCGTCGTTCTGATCAAAAAACGTACCGTCAGCTCCGTGAGAGCGAATCCGGCGTTGCCTTTTCCATCGAAGCATGATAACATGTTTCTATATGGAGTGTGATGATCATGGAAGCGATGGACAAACTGCAAAGAGAATGTCTCTCCTGCCGGGACTGCCCGCTTTCACAGGGGCGGCACAACGTCGTTTTCGGCGTCGGCGATCCCGAGAGTGAGCTGATGTTCATCGGCGAAGGACCGGGCGAGCAGGAGGATCTGCAGGGCGAGCCGTTCGTCGGCCCCGCCGGTAAGCTGCTCGACGATATGCTTGAAATGATCGATCTCGACCGTTCGCGCGTATATATTGCGAACATCGTCAAATGCCGTCCGCCGCACAACCGCGACCCGCTCAACGAAGAGCAGGCGGCGTGCCGTCACTGGCTGGACGCGCAGCGCGATCTGATCCGTCCGAAGCTCATTGTCTGTCTCGGGCGCATTGCCGCGATGGCGGTCATCAAGCCGGACTTTCGCATCACCCGCGAGCATGGGCAGTGGTTCGACATTGAAAGCGCCCGCGCCATGGCGATCTACCATCCGTCCGCGCTGCTGCGCGACATCACCAAACGCCCGGAGACGTTCGCCGACCTGCGATCCCTGCGCAGCGAGGCAAAGCGCGTCTGCGAGCGGCTCTATAAATAACAAACTAACAAACGGAAAGGTCATTTTTATGAGCGAATTTCAGCCCATTGGGCTGCAGCACAAGCCTCTTTTTGACGAAGCGCTTTCCCGGGAAAACTCCAAAAGCTCCTCGGACAGCTTCGGAAACGTATTTCTCTGGGACATTCTCTGCCGCCGCAATGTTGCCGTTCTCGGCGAGCGGCTGGGCATTGAATACCTTTGCTCCAAGGGCGCTTTCTACGCCTACCCCTCCGGCCGGGGCGATCTCGTCCCCGCCATTGACGCGCTCCGCGCGCGTGCCGCGGAGCAGGGGCGGCCGCTCTATCTGGAAGGCGTGACCGCGCCGCAGCGCGCCGCGCTCGAGGCTGCTCTGCCGGGACGGTTCCGGTTTTTTGAGGACCGGGACGACGCGGACTATATCTATTCCGTTGAATCGTTCGCCACGCTCTCCGGAAAGAAGCTCCATGGCAAGCGCAATTTCTGCAACCGCTTTGAGACAGCGCACGACTGGCGCTATGAAGCGCTCTCTCCCGCCGGATTTGACGACTGCCGCAGTCTTCTCCAAAGCTGGGACGCCGAAAAGAACGGCGGCAATGCAGAGGAAAACGAGGCGATCGAGCGGATGTTTCAGTACTGGGACGGGCTCGGCATGACCGGCGGCATTCTCTATGCCGACGGCAGACCGGCGGCGTTCACCGCCGGGGAACGGCTCGGCAGCGACACGATCGACATCCATTTTGAAAAAGCGCCCGACGATCTTCCCGGCGCGTATCCGATGATCGCGCGGGAGTTTGCCCGCCATCTGCAAAAGGATTTCCCGGAGATCCGGTATCTCAACCGCGAGGAAGATATGGGCATCCCCGGTCTGCGAAAAGCAAAAGAGGAGTGGTATCCGATGTTCATGATCGATAAATTCACCGCACTCTGGCAGGAGGACGAACCATGACGCCGCGTCCATCCCGCAAGGGCGACGAGAATGCACTCAAGGCGCTCTGGCGCGAGGTGTTCGGCGATACGGACGAATATATCGACGCGTTCTTTCAGAATGTCTACCAGCCCGGCATGGCGAGCGTGATCGAGGAAGACGGTACCGTCGTCGCCGCGGCGTACGCCGTGCCGTTCGGCGCCGTCCGGTACATCTTCGCCGTAGCGACAAGACCGGAATATCGCGGCCGGGGCTATGGCCGCGCGGTGGTGTTCGCCGCTGCGGGAGGCGAGCCGGCGTATCTCTGCCCGGCGAGCGCGACGCTTCGGTGCTGGTACGCGCTCACGATGCGCGCCAGAACGGTATCCTACCGCTCAAGCGTGCCGCTTCCGGCCGTTCGCCGGAAGATCACGGCGGAGGAATTCCGCGCACGCCGCGAGGTGTGGCTTGACGGTATCCCCCACGCAAAGTACAGCGACGGGATTCTCAAGCTCTTCTCCGTTACCGGGGAGTTTTTCTGCGGCGAGCACGGCGACATTTACGCCGTGGACGACGGACGCGTGTGTGAAGCGCTCCCCGCACGCGCGGGCGACGAGCCGTTTCTCATGGGGCTCAACGGCGCGGAGCCGATCTACTGGGGCTTAGCGCTGGAATAAACCCATTTTGGCCTCTCTTGACAAGGTAAATTTCATCCTTGTAGGAGAGGCATTTTCATCATCCTGCACAAGAAGTGATATATATATTATATATATTATATATATTGCACAGTTGTTTTTTACCATTCTCAACTGTATAATGTAAAAACAATACAAACAGAGGAGAGAATTGCAATGGAAACTTCTGTCATGCACGGCAAAGCCGTAGCCTCGCTTGTTTTAGGAATTTGTGCAATCGTCTGCTGGTTTTTTGGGGTTGGAGCTCTGGTTGGCATTATACTCGGCATAATCGGTCTCGTATTGGCTGGTCAGGCAAAAAAAGCTGGTAACACGGAGGGAATTCGGACAGGCGGCTTCGTCTGCAGCCTGATTGGACTGATCGGATCTGGCATAGCTGTTATCATTGCCATAAGTGCGCTGGCTCTTGCAGGCTCGATATTTGATAAGGCGACTCTATATGGCTCTTGCAGGCTCGATATTTGATAAGGCGACTCTATAAAAGGCTTCTCCCTCAATTGGGGAGAAGCCTTTTTCTATAAGTTTCCCAAAGTTTCGGAGTTTGCAATCCCTCAGTCAGCATCGCTGACAGCTCCCTTTGCACAAAGGAGCCCCTCATTCCGTGTCTAAGTAATATACCGTCAGAAGATCGACACACGCGCCGTAGCTCTGCATGCCGCGGTCGTCGCCGTAGGTTTGCAGAAACGATTCATACACCTTTTCGGACACGTCCGCCGCGGGCGTTTCAAACTGCGCCCAGTAGTCGTTGTTCGCGCGCAGATCGGCGCGCACGTTCTCGCTGAGCGTGGAATATACCTCGCGCCAGGCGTCGTAGTCGGCGCGGTAGAGGGCGTTTCCGAGATAGATATAGGCAAGCAGCGCGCCGGAATAGCGGTAATCCTCATCGCCGCTTTCCATGCACGCGACGACGGCGCAGAAGTTTGCCTCGTCCTCGCGCGCAACGCCGCGCAGATGCGCCAGCTCGTGCGCGATCGTGGACGGCAGCAGGCACGCGGGCGAATCGGCGTTGAGATTTGCCTCCGCCGTATAGGGGAAAAAGAAGCCGGTATAGCGGATATAGCTCAAAAGCCGCGAGAGCAGCACGGGCTTTGCCCGCACCGCCGGGGCAGCAAGGCACGGGAAGATCTGCTCCGCGCCCCCGTAAATATCCGGGGAACGGCGGAAGATCGCATCTTTATTGACAGCGAACACGCCGTCTTCGCCGCGCGCTACATGCTCGCCCGCCGAGCTCGCCTGTTCAGCGAAATATCGGGTAACGGTCTCCAGCTCCTGCACGGAGATATCGCGCCGTTCCAGCCCCGCCTGTTCGGTGAAGCTGTCGGAATAATACAGCACGCCCCACCAGAGACAGAAGAGCGCAAACATCGCCGCCGAGACAGAAAGGATCGTCATCCCCGTGCGGTAAGCCTTCACCCACCGCCGCCGGATGAGCCGCACGATCAGAAGGACGAGCAGCACGACGCCGAGCGCCGCAAGAAAGAGGATGACCCACTCCGTTACGGAAAACGGCACGGCGGAAAAGAGCCTTCCCGCAAAGGCGTGCCACGGGCGCACGAGCGCTTTGCAAAGAAAGTTCATCACCGCCCTGTTTTCGCGCAGCAGAAAGTACGCCGCGAGCCACGCGAGCGAAATGAGCAGCACCGCATGGCGCGCCGGACACAGCCTCCAGAGCGACCGGAACGTTATTTTCTTTTTCTCCGTTGTTTCCATATCCGGCATTTTACACCGTCCGGCGCCGGATGACAACCGGTAAAAAAAGACGGAGCGGGTCTTCCCTGCTCCGTCTGAGCTTGTCAAAAAAGTATTTTTGACAAGCTCTCAAACGAGACCCACTTCGTTGGGCTCTCGTTTGAAAAGGCCGCGGCTCGCCGCAGCGCACTCGCTGTGCGCCAACGGCGCACAACTCGCACGTTTGCGAGCCGAGATGTATTTTCTCCGACGCACATGTCGCCGGAGAAAATAATTAATACTCTATTTGCGCCTGCGGGCGCAAACTCTGCGAGG
>CDYU01002873.1_pt1 | contig 30496 bp, 43 predicted proteins | sample 480701 | NCBI WGS metagenome assembly CDYU01 (sample SAMEA3182105, study PRJEB8094) | gut metagenome | biome: human; feature: gut; material: Stool; isolation source: human stools | place: Canada | collected 2013-02-26 | reverse complement strand
GTTATTAATTGTTTGTTATTATTATTGTTATTTAAATTGTAACAGAAGTTTGCTTTCCTCTCTAATTTCAAAAATATATAATTATTTAACACTATATTATTATTTTATAGTGTTTTTTTGTTGTGGTTTAATGTATTATTTATTATTGTTTTAACCCTTATAAAACAACGATTTATTGTAGTATTAACGAACGTTAATACCCCAACCCTATTTTTGAAAGGGTGCTAGGGGGCTTTTTTACCTCCATAAATATATAAAAAATAACAAAAGGATTCATATATATAATCATTTTTAAAAATACCCAGTAAAAGCAATATATTTATTAATTTATATAAGAAATAATCAATTAAAATTGGTTATTTTTTTCATTTTATATTAAAAATTCATTAAAAGTTCAGTAGACAAAATGATAATGTATAAACAGTTAATATATACGTATTTATAAACGCTACATCTTGCAGAATGATAGCTATAAATACTAATCTTAAAGGTGATATTACTGATAGAGAAACAAATTATATATAAAATATGTAGTTTAGCCTTTAAATATAACACTAAACTTATAAAATTATATAGTTCATGAATGAACCAGTTACATTGGAAAAATGGGTGTCATTTATGATACAAGAAAGGTGATGTAAAATGAAAAGAATCATTTATACTGATAAAAATAGAGAAATAATAGGTAATATATGTAAAAAAACAGCAGAAAATAGAATTTTATATATATATATAAGACAGGATAATGGAATTATTATTAAGAGACCATATGAAAAATACAAAATTGAAGAAATCAATTAAAACAAACAATAAGTGATGATTTATTACAAATATTACAAGATAAAGAGGTGTCAGAATGAAATACGAATTACCAAGTATTGAATTAATAGTAATTGAAGAAAACAATTATTTGAAATTTGGAGAATATTTAAATGATATGCAATGTGATGATACTACAAATAAATTAAGCTTTGATGATTTAGAGTATGTGAAGAAATTACAACAACAAAATAAACAACTCCAAGAAAGAATTGAATATTTAGAAAGAAGTATTGTAAGAAAAGAAAAAACTATAACTGAATTAGAACAAGAACAAGTCCCATATACGAATGAGTATGCTGATAAAGTTGACAAAGAAAATAAAAAATTAAATGGTGCTATACAAACTTACGATATACTTTTAAAAGCAAACGTTGAAGAAAATAAACAATTAAAACAAAAATATGAAAATGCAGTAGCAGATTATGAAACTACTATGTTTGAAAAAGAACAATTAAATAGTTTAGTAAATAGTTGCCAAGAAGAAATAAGACAATTAAAGAAACAACTTGAAGATTACAAAAAATTAGGCTTTAAACATTTGCAAGACAAGAATAACAATTTAGAAACTCAACAAAAGGAGTTTATAAAATATTTAGAAGATGAGAGCAAAGAAATATATAGAGATGGTGGCTTAAGGCAGTATATTTTTAGGCAAATTTTACGAAAATACAGAAGTATAACAGGAGTATCAGATGAAAATAATATCAAATAAAAGATATAAGGAATTACTTGATTATGAAAATAAATATCGTTTACTTACTGGGCAAACCATTACATTTTGTACAGGGGAAAGAAGTAGATATAAAGCACTATTAAGTATGGAAAAAGAAGAAATAGTATATAGGTATTTTGATTTATATAATGCTTATATACGATTATCAAAAAAAATAATAGGTGATAAATAATTAATGGCAAAATCATATTTAGTGGATGAAAATGGTGTCGTTTTAAGAGAAGTAGAAGATCATAACAAGTTAATATCGTTAGAAGACGGTGACAGAATACTCCGTAAAGGCACATTAGAATATCTAAATGATACTACTGATATAAAATATCATTTTATTAAAATTAATCCTAAAACATTTGATAAATATTGTAAAAAATATTCAATACTTCCTTATCTAACTTGCCATATTGGTTATATGGACAATATATGTTGCTATGACAATGGCAAAATCATTCGATTAAAAGATTTATCAAAGGTATGTGAAGTAAGTGAAACTACTATAAAAAGACAATTAAAAGGTCTAATAGCTGATGATATTATTCATAAAGTGCCATATAAGAAAAATCAAAAATGTTTAATGATGAATCCGTGGTTATGTTGTAGAGGTAAAAGAATATATTTATCAACTTATAATGAATTTAAATTATCGGCTTTGAGAAGTGAAATTGAGGTGAATGATTAAATGAAGGGAATATGGAAAGATTATGCAAATGAATAAAGATAGTATAAAAGACAATATGTATGCTTTATATGAAGTATATAATCAATATAAATTATTATATAACTTTTATCAAAAATATAAATCAATCAAAAATGAAGAAGATATTCGTGAAAGAATAGCATATTTAAGAAAAAATCCAAAATGTTCAATGAGGACAGAATTAGAAACATTATTGTGGCTGTTAAATGAGGTGGAATAGATGGAAAGGGAAATAAAATTTAGAGTTTGGGATAATGAATACAAATATATGAATTATAAAGTACTTGTTGGTATTTATGGAGATTGGGAAAAAGTTAAAGATGATAAAAATTATACTGCTTGTGCGATGTGGATTGAGCCTGACAAAGTAGATTATAAATGTGAACCTCATTGGGCACATTTTGAGCCTTATCATAAAAATATTCATTTAATGCAATACACAGGGCTAAAGGATAAAAATGGTGTAGAAGTTTACGAAGGAGATAAAGTTATGTTTGATTATGAATGGACTAAACCTGATGAAATTGGTGTTATAACTTGGAATAAAGATACGGCTAGTTTTCAAATAAAAGGTCATATTCCTAGCTCTTCTATGAAACGTTTAGATAGAATGAAAGTAATAGGAAACATTTATGAAAATGAGGTTGATTAAATGAAAGACTTAAAAATATTTACTGATGATATTGAACAAGAAGCAATAAATCAAATAAATGAATTATTAGACCAAGAGGCATTTAAAGATAGTAAAATTCGTATAATGCCAGATGTTCATGCTGGTAAAGGGTGTGTAATTGGTTTTACTGGTAATTTAGGTGATAAAGTGATTCCGAATATTGTTGGTGTTGATATTGGCTGTGGTATGTTATGTGTTGAATTAGGCAATATTGATTTAGATTTAGAAAGATTAGACAAGATTATCAGAGAATATGTTCCTAGTGGATTTGAAGTTCATGATGAAAGAAAATATAAATTTCTAGAATTACAAGATTTGAAGTGTTATAGAGAACTGAAAGATACAAAGCGATTAGAAAGAAGTATTGGAACACTTGGTGGTGGTAATCATTTTATTGAAATTGATATTGATGAAGATAATAATAAATATTTAGTAATTCATACAGGTTCAAGAAATTTAGGAAAACAAGTAGCAGAGTATTATCAAGAATTAGCTAATCAATTATGTAACTATAATATTGGTGAATATAAAGAAAAGCAACAGGAATTAATCAAAAAATATAAAGAACAAGGAAGAAAACAAGAAATACAATCTGCTTTAATGGAATTAAAAGAAAAATATAAAACAGATCATAAGAAAATACCAAAGGACCTAGCATATTTGGAAGGGCAATATAGAGAAAATTATTTACACGATATGAAAATATGTCAAGAATTTGCTAGCTTCAATAGAAAAAACATAGCTATTGAAATTATGAAACATCTAAATTGTGCTTTGTCATTTCCAGGCAATAATTTTGAAACAATACATAATTATATATCATTTGAAGATAACATAGTTCGTAAAGGTGCTATATCTGCTAAAAAAGGTGAAATGGTATTAATACCAATGAATATGAGGGACGGTTGTATTATCAGTGTAGGAAAAGGCAATGATGATTGGAATCAGTCGGCACCTCACGGAGCAGGTAGAATAATGTCTAGAATGAAAGCAAAAGAAACTTTTAATTTAGATGAATATAAAGAAAGCATGAAAGATATTTATACGACATCAGTAAATGAAGATACCATTGATGAAGCTCCATTTGTATATAAACCAATGCAAGAAATAATTGATAATATAGGCGATACAGTAGATATTATTAAAATAATTAAACCAATATATAACTTTAAGGCTAGTGATTAGATGTTAACAATTAAACAAAAAATGTTGTTAGAAGCAATTGAATGGTTTATTAATGAATATGGATATAGTCCTACTATGAAAGAGTTGGCGAATATATTAAAATGTTCTGAACCAGCAATATTTAAAAAATTGCTTATTTTAGAAGATAAAGGATATATAAAAACTCAAAATGGACGAGCTAGGACAATTCAAATAATAAAGAAGGTGGAAGAATGAAAATAATAACTAACAAAATAAAATGCAATTATTGTGGTGACATTATAGAAAGCAAGACAGTACATGATTACAAAAAATGTAAATGTGGGAAGGTATCAGTAGATGGTGGACATTACTATTTAAGCAGAAACTTTCCAGGTGAAGTACCATTTAATCCAGATAAGCACTTTACTGATTTGAGTCATTATATTACAGATGAAAGTGAAGAAATAAATAATGATAAATGTTTCTGATTATATACAAATGATTCTTCATAAGAAAAAATGGACTAATGCTAAATTATGCCAAGAATTAAACAAAATAGAAGAACAACTAGGCGAAAGTAGGACAACCCCTCAAAATATATCAAATTATTTTCATGGACAATGGTCTTTTAGACCTAAAGTTCTTGTTAAATATGAAAAAGCATTAGGTTTACAACAGGGTGTATTAGTAAACATGGTATCTCAACCGTCCTCAAAAGAGGGGCAAAAAGAATTAAAAGAAATAATGAAAAAAGTAGGTGAAATTAAATGAGTTTTAAAAAATATCAACATATAGAAAGATATGGAACTGATGAGGTCGAAGGTATTGATGCAGGTTTGTGTTATGTATTTTATAAAATAGATGGCACTAACTCATCAATTTGGAAAGATGAAAATGGATTACATTTTGGTAGTAGGAACAGAGAATTAACTCTTGATAAAGATAATGCAGGGTTTATGAATGCTATGATTAATGATGAAAGAATCATAAAATATTTTGAAAAACATCCAAATCATAGATTATATGGTGAATGGCTTGTTCCTCATGCATTAAAAACCTATAGAGATGACGCATGGAGGAAATTTTATGTATTTGATGTGACAATAGATATTGATGAAGAAAATGTTGAATATTTAACTTATGAAACATACAAATCTATGTTAGAAGAATTTAATATTGATTATATTCCGCCAATTTGTATTGTTAAAAATGGTAATTATGATACATTTATTAAATGTCTTGATAAAACAGGAGAATTTTTAGTTAAAGATGGCATGGGCAATGGCGAAGGAATAGTTATAAAGAATTATGATTATTGTAATAAATATGGTAGAAAGACTTGGGCAAAAATAGTTGGAAACGACTTTAAAGAAAAACATCATAAAGTATGGGCTCCCAATATCATTAGCAATGGCAAATGTATTGAAGAAGAAATAGCAGATAAATATATTACAGACACTTTAATTGAAAAAGAATATTCTAAAATTGCATTAGATGGTTGGACAAGCAGGAAAATACCACAATTATTAAGTACAGTATTCCATTGCCTGGTTATAGAAGAAATGTGGAGTATTTTAAAAGAATTTAAGAATCCAAAAATAGATTTTAAAATATTGCAAAATATGGTAACAAGAAAGATAAAAGAAGTTAAAAAAGATTTGTTTTAAGGTGGTGAATAGATGAAATATTTATTAATTGGATTAGGAACGATATTAACGATTGCCTTTGTATTAAGTTTATCAGCCCTTATATTTTGGGGATTAGGTAATTTAATAATATGGGCATTTGGTATTAAATTTGTATGGACATTTTGGCGTGGATTAGTATGTGCATTAGTATTTGCATTATTAAAAGATATATTTAGTAGAAAGTAGGGATAAAATGAAAGATTTAAAAGAAACAATAGAATTAATGAACAGTGATGACTATCAACAAAGATTTAAAGCAGAATATTATCAAACAAAAATTAGATATGATAAATTACATAAGATGTTAGTTAAATATGAAGCAGGAACACTTGATTTTGAACCAAAATGCTCATTAGAATTATTAAAAAATCAAGCAAGTTATATGGGTAATTATTTAAAAACATTAGAAGTGAGAGCAGAAATTGAAAAAATAGATTTATAAGAAAGAAGGAATAGAAAATGAATAATATGTTAATTATAAGTCAAGATGAAAAATTTACAGGAATGGTGAAATTTTTAGGAATTGGTCAAAGAAATCCTAAAACAGTTATAGGTGATGAATTGAAAACACTATTAGAAGAAAAGAAAATGACAAGTGATGAACTTATCACTTTAGTAGGTAATAGTTATAGAGATAATATTAAAAGAGTATTAGAGAATCAAGAACAGCCTAAACCAAAATTAGTAGAATTAATTACAACTAAATTAGGTGTTGATAAGGACTATTTTGAAGATAAAGAACTAGAAAATGTAATTGTTACTGATAATAATATTGTAGTAGCAAAATATCCTACAAACAAAAGAACATTAGAAGTTAAAAAACAATTAGATAAGCACATTTTTGAATGTGTAAGAAAAGACACTAATATAGTTATAGAAATGCCAAAAGAATAATATGAAAGAGATATGGAAAGATGTAGTTGGTTATGAAGGAAAGTATCAAATAAGCAATTTAGGAAGAATAAAATCTTTGAAAGGTACTCAAAAAATAAAGAAATCAACTATAAATAACAGGGGATATAGATTAACTTTGTTAGGATACAAACCAAGAAAATCCTTTTATATACATAGGCTTGTAGCGCAAGCATTTATACCTAATCCTAATAACTATCCTCAAGTAAATCACATTGATGGAAACAAATTAAATAATTGCGTTGATAATTTGGAATGGTGCAGTCAATTAGATAATATAAGACATGCCTATAGAAATGGGTTAATACCAATTTCAAAAAACTTTAAAGCAAAACCGGTATATCAATATGATAAGAAAGGTTTTGTAATAAAAAAATGGAACTGTGTATCTGATGCTGAAAAAGAACTTGGCATTTGTAAATCAAGTATATGTGCTTGTTGTAAGCATAAATATGGTTTTAAGACAGCGGGTGGTTATAAATGGGAATATGTAAATACAACCAAAAATGATGTAGCACTTCAATTTGTAAGGAAAATATAAAGAGAGAGTGATTAGATGATAAAAGTTGGAGATAAAATTCAAATAAAAAAACAAGAAACAACACTTGAAAGCACTTTTACAGATATATTGAATGTTCTTAAATCATCAAAAATGAAAGAGCATGATAAATTAGACTGGTGTAATAGCGCTTTGAGCATTCTTGAAGAAATGTATAAACAAGATGAATTAGGTAGTGTTAAAGTAGCAAAGACTAAACTAATTCCAATATTACATAAATTAATTGAAGGGAGCAAAATTGAAAATATGGCTCTCTTTTTTGATTATTATAAAAGAGCCTATTGTTTTTGCGCAAGAAGAGATTTTGAATGCTTTGTTGATTATATTGAATGGAATATGCCACGAAAGGTATTAGCAAATCGTAGAAATGTATTAAAGCCATATGTAGATGCCTTAAATAGAATAGCATTTGATGAAAGATTGCAATATCTAGTAGTATCTTATCCACCATCAATGGGTAAATCTTATTTAGCAACATTATTTACTGCTTGGGGTTATGGTATAAGTATCAATAATTCTGTAATAAGAATGTCTTATTCTGATGAATTGGTTTTAGGTTTTAGTAGAACTGTTAAGGGAATCATATCTAGCCCTGAATTTGCCGAAATATTTCCTTTGTTCAAATTATATAATGGAAAGCCATTTGAAGTAGAAAGAGAATCAGATTGGAAAATAAAAAACGCTAATGTTCCTAAATCAAATCATATAGCAAGAACTCGTAACGGTTCAACTACTGGAGAAAGAGCTTCATTTGCAATTATATTTGATGATATGACAAAGGGAGCAGAAGAAGCAAATAGTGAAAGTGTTCATAGAGGAATATATGATAAATGGAATACTGAATGGTGGAATAGACGTGATGGAGTGAGATGCAAGTTTATATTTGTTGGTACTCAATGGTGTCCTGAGGACATCTTGAATAGAATAATCGAAGATAGAAACAAAGTATCGCTATTACAACCAACAGATAATCCTTATGTTATGGAAAGCAAAGACCATTCTACAATAGTTATCCGTGTTCCTTTATTCGATAGTGAACATAAAACAACTTGTAGTGAAGTATACCCACAAGAAATAGCAGAACAAATTGAACAAAATACAGACCCATTTTTATTTAGTTGTGTTTATATGCAAAATCCTATCGCACCCACAGGAAGAGAATTTGCATGGGAATGCATTAAAACATATACAAATGAAGAATTATTAAATGCCCATTTAACACCAAATTCAATGGCAACATTAGATACAGCTCGTAAAGGGAAAGACAATGTATCTATGCCGATATTTAAGAATGACAATAATGGTAATCATTATTTAATTGATGCAATTTATAAACAAAAACCAATGGATGATTTATATGATGAAATAATTGAAAAAATAATTGAGCATAGAATTACAATATTGGTAATTGAAAATAACATTGATACTTCATTAAAAAGACTATTAGAAGATAGATTACATGTTAGAGGTATATATTGGTGTACTATTATTGAAAAATATAATACTGTTAAAAAAGAAGAAAGAATAAAGAATAATCGTGGTATTGTTCAAAAACAAATTGTATTTCCTGATAAAACGATTGTTAGGCCAAATACTGATATTGGCAGAATGATGGATAATATAACTAAATATTCTTTTGATAAACCGAATGTGCATGATGATGGTATTGATTCAGTATGTATGTATGCAAGTGAAATTATTTTTGGCAAAGGAACTTTATTTAAACCGGTTGCTATAAGACGACCTTTTTAGCAAAGAAAGGTTAATTTATGTTAACCTTTTATACTTCGTAACTAACATTTTTGTTATAAATAATGTATAAATGTAGCGAACGGTCTAGTTTTTCCCTTCATTGACCGTTTAGTGCTACACGGGAGCATAACCGTAAGAATCTAATTTTTATTGTTGTGTTCCCTTATTTTATATTTTGGGAATACCAAAGTATGAAAGATGGTGAATTAATGGAAAATGAAGAAGTAAAAACAACTGAAACACCAGTTGATGATAATACAAATGCACAAATACCTACTGATAAACCAGTAATGCCAGTTCAAGATGAAGTAAGACTATTTGGTAGACATATTATTTATGCAGATTATGAACCAGAAGAAATGAATGAACAAACAATATCTCAGATATTAAATGACGTATTTAGTGTTCATTTACAAAATTCAAGGGAAATTAATTATTTAGAAAATTATTACAAAGGATTTCAACCAATTTTAGACAAAGTTAAAGAAGTAAGACCAACTATAAATAACAAAGTTGTGGAAAATAACGCTTATTTTATGGTTGAATTTAAAAAATCATTTGTTTTTGGCAAACCAATACAGTATGTACAACGTGGTGATGTTGCTAATGAAGAGGTAGGAGCTTTAAATAGTTATATGTTAGCAGAGGATAAATATCCAAAAGACACTGAATTAGCAGAGGATTTATATATATCAGGAATAGGACATAGATTAGTTCTTCCAGATATAAATGAAGATAGTCCTTTTATGATAGAAAATCTTGATAGCAAAACAACGTTTTGTGTTTATTCTAGTAGATTACCTCATAAGAAACTATTTGGTTGTACTTATACGAGAGGTGTTAAGGATTACACAATAAAAGGTAGCGTGTATACAAAAAATGCTTATTATGAAATTACTAGCCCAAGTGTTGCATCAGCATTTGAGGTTAAACTTATAAAACCTACTATATTAAATGAAATTCCTATATTTGAATATTACTTAAATAAATCAAGAATAGGAATTATCGAAATAGTTATGGATATATTAAATAACTTAAATAGAATTACATCTGATGAAATGGACGGATTAGAACAATTTATACAAAGTTTACTTGTATTTGTTAACCAAGATATTGATAAAGAAGATTATGAGGGATTACTTGATTTAGGAGCAATTAAAATCGCAACATCAGATCCAAGTAGACCAGCAGATTTAAAATTAATATCAAATGAAATAAAACATGATAATACAAAAGTATTACACGATAGATTATTCAATACTGCTTTAAATATTGTAGGTATTCCTAAAAATAGTGATAAAGCAAGTGGTGGAGATACTGGACAAGCTAGATATTTAGGTGAAGGTTGGACAATGGCTGATGCAAGAGCAGATGGCGATGAAATGGAATTTAAAAGATGCTCTAAACCAGAACTTAAATTAATTTTAAGAATATGTAGACTTGCTCCAAATAGTCAAATTAAAACATTAACATTAAAAGATATAGATCAAAAATTTACAAGAAATAAATCAGATAATTTCTTAGTTAAATCACAAGGTATGATGAATCAAATTCAAAGCGGTATATCACCAGATGTTGCTATGACGACAAGTGGTTTATATAGTGACCCAAATGAAACATTTAATAAATCAATGGAATTCTATGGTGGTATAGAAAATTGGATTAAATTGTTCGTCGGACAAGCGAATAAACAAATAAAACAAAATAACGAGAATAGCGATGGAAGTCTTAATAAGACGACATCTGCCTCAAAGGATGAGTCTGGAGAGGTTAATAAATAGGCATTATAAGAAACTTTGAAGGAAGTACAACTTCTATAAAGCCTTATAAGTAAGTCCAAGCCAAAGAAACTTTAGAAGCCTTTGGAATTTTGCCGAAATAGCTCAATTGGTAGAGCAACTGTTTTGTAAGCAGTAGGTTGTGAGTTCAATTCTTACTTTCGGCACCATATGGTGAGTGTAGTCTAATGGTAAGACACTTGTCTGTGAAACAAGTTATATAAGTTCAATTCTTATTGCTCACACCATAAGTCGATGATGTAATTGGTAACATAGCGATCTCCAAAATCGTCTATCTGGGTTCAAGTCCTAGTCGATTTGCCATCCGGTATTGATGTAATTGGTAGCATAAGTGCCTTCCAAGCATTTTGTATCAGTTCAAATCTGATATACCGGTCCATATTGGGAAGTAATTCAACTTGGTAGAAGCCTTGATTTGGATTCAAGAGGTTGCAGGTTCGAATCCTGTCTTCCCAACCATTTAGTATACGAACTGATTTATCAGTTTATATAAATTTGCTTATTGTAGAGAGCACAAATCTACAACACTCAATTGATGAGATGTGACATCCATAAAAACATAAGAGTGGGAAAGGTATAGAAATGAAAGAAGAAATCGAAAAAGTATTAAGTGATGAAACACTTACAACTAATGAAGAAAGAGTTGATGCTATTGCGAAAAGTTTAGCAACATTAATGATTCCAAAAGATAAATATAATGATTTAAATGCTAAATATAAAACAGTAGAAAGCAACTATTCTACATTATCAACTGAATATGATGATTTCAAAAAATCAAAAATGACTGACGATGAAAAAAGAGAAGCAGAGTTAAAACAATTGGAAGTAGATAAGAAAGCAAATGCACTTAAAACAAGTGAATTAGCAGTAAAAGGTTTATTCTTAGATAATGGGATAAAAATTACTGATGAAGATACTGAATTAAAGGAAACTTTACAAAATATCATAAGTGAAGATTGCGATAAATCAGTAAAATTAGCAAATAATTTTATTACATTATTAAATAAAACAAAAGAACAAACAAAAAACGAAACTACTACAGAGTTGTTAAATGGTACACCAAAACCAGTAGGTGGTACTCAAAGTGCTAATCCTGTTGATAAAGTTGCAGAATTAAAAAAAGAATTAGATGAAGCAATAAAAAACAAGGATATTTTAAAACAAACTCAATTAACTACTCAAATTTTCATGGCAGAACAAGAAAAATCAAAACTAATGAAATAATGATGTAGCACTCGTTTAGAAAAAAAGGGAATAGAAATTTTAAACGAGGTGAAGAAAAATGACAGGTGCTGAAACAGTACAAAGCTTTAGTGTTCCTAATTATTCAGGATTATTATATAACAAAGCAAATACAAAAACTCCATTTTTAAATATGATTAGTGGTGGAGTTGAATATACAAATTCAGTTGAATTTGTATGTGGACAATTTTATACAAGTGAAGAAGGAGAAATTCCAGAAATAAGCGAAACAGCTTCATTAACTGCTCCAACTGCATCATTTGTTAAAAGAAATCAAATGAGTAATGTTACTCAAATATTTATGGAATCAGTTGCAATTTCATATGCAAAACAATCTAATATGGCTACATTAAGTGGTGTTAACTTAGCAGGTCAACAAGCTAATCCACAAGATGAATTATCTTTCCAAGTTGCAAGAAAGATGGAAAAATTAAAAAGAAGTATTGAAAAAACATTTATTCAAGGTACTTACAATAAAGCAACTAAAGACACAGAGGTTAATAAAACAAGAGGGATAGCATCAGCTATAACTACAAATACAATTAACGCCAAAGGTGCAAAATTAGATTTATGGTTAGTAAATGAAATAGTTCAAAAAATCAATGACAATGGTGGAGATATTTCTAACCTAGTATTATTAATGAATTCAGTTAATTTATTACAATTACATGGTGATGCTGTTGAATTAGGTATGCCAATAGGTAAAGAATACATGAGTGCTTATGGTATCCAAGTAAGAGATTTGATTTTACCAGTAGGTGCAACAGTAAGATGCGCTTTAGGTGAATTTATCCCAGAAGGTACAGTATTAGTAATCAATCCATCAGTAGTAGGACCAGTTGAACAACCAGTTCCAGGTAAAGGTAATTTCTTCTTAGAAGAATTAGCAAAAACAGGAGCAGGAACTAAATATCAATTATTTGGTCAAATCGGATTAGACCACGGTCCAGAATGGTTCCACGGAAAAATTACTGGATTATCTACTGTATTTACTAAACCAGTTGGTAAAAGAGTAGTAACAGTTAGTGCTTAATTAAATGAAAGGGTGTAGCATATGAAAAAAAAGATAGTTTTATTACAACATTATTTTAATGAAATAGGTGGTGTCGAAACGTTTTTAATTAATTTTTGTAAGACGTTCGGTGAAATATATGACATAACAGTAATGTGTAGAGATATTAGTGTTGATAACGCACTTATGTTGAGTAATTATGCAAATATCATATGCGAACCTAATCAAATAATAGAATGCGATATATGTCTAATAACGAGTGTATTAGTAGATGAAGATATGTTTAAATTGGTTAAATATAAAGAAATTTATCAAATGATACACTCTGATTGGACACAAATGAAAAAAATATGGGATTGGCAATTTAGAGAATATGATCCCAATACAAAATATATTTCAGTAAGTGAATGTGCAAAAGAATCTTTTATGAAAGAATATGGCAGAGAAAGTATTGTTATACCAAATATAATTTCAGTAGATAAGCCACAGTTAAGATTACTTTCTTGTACAAGGCTTACAGAAGAAAAAGGCTATAAAAGAATGTGTGAATTATGTGATTTATTTGATAAATATAATATTTCATATATTTGGGAGGTATATGGAACTAATCCACTAAATTATCCTAATTATGGAAATATGATATTACATAATCCAATTAAAAATGCACAATCAATTATGCCTAATTATGACTATGTAGTTCAATTATCTGATACAGAATCTATGTGCATAACTATGTATGAATCTTTAATGCAAGGAACACCAGTGTTAGTGACACCATTTCCTAATGCTTTAAAAGATATTAAAAATGGTGAGAATGGATATATATTACCATTTGATATGAATTTAAAGAAAAAAGATATATCAAATATAGTAAAAAAAATACCGATTGATGTTCATTACGAACAAAAAGGAGTAATAGATTTATGGAAAAAAATATTGAAGTAAAAATATTGCAAACTTATGAAGATTTAGAGCTTGATAAAATCATCGAAGCTGGTAAGAAAATGTGGATAGATAAAAAAAGAGCAAAAGAACTAGATAGAAAACATCTAATAAAAATAATACAAATTGTAAAAAGATAGAGGTGTATTTATGAGTCAGGAAGAACAATTAAAGAAAATGCGACTAGAAATCTTAGGTGATGTAGCCGATGAAAAACAAGATGAAGTGTTTAAATTAAAACTAGATGACGCAGAAATTGTAGCTCTAAATACACTTTATCCTTATGATTTAACAAAAACAACAATAGATGCTGAAAACAACAAACGATTAGCAAATTGGCAAACAAGATGTGCTATTGAATTATATAAAGCTATGGAAAGAGTTGGATATCAATCTTATAGTGAAAATGGGTTGTCAGTTCAATTTTTAACATCGTTATTATCAAGTGATTTATTAGGAGAATTAGTCCCAAAGGCAGGTATTCCTAAATGATAAGTGTGAAAGCTAATCCTAAAGATTGGGTTAAAGATGTTTATATAGCAAGTAAAGTTGGTACACAACCAGACATTGAAGGTAATGAAACTAATGTATATGAAAAGCCAAATAGTGAACCATATAAATTTAATTATCAACCAGTTAATACCGATGCCGATATTGCAGAGTTTGGAGAAAAAGCAAGTATTATGAAAAAAGCAGTTATTCCCATATCATATCAAGGTCAATTTAAAGAATTTGATGTGGCTTATCTTGATGGTGCTACACCTGACGGAGAAGAAAATTATGGAGATAATGCTAACTATAGATTATTACCGCCAAGAGATGGTAATTCAGTTATAATTATATATTTTGAAAAACTTACAGGAAAGTAGGTGCAATATGTACAAATTTACAAATGGAATAGTAGTTTTTGATGAAAAAACAAGAGATGATTTTATTAAAGCAGGTTATAGACTTGTTGAAGAAGAAAAAACAAAAGAGGTCAAATTAGAAGATGAAAACACTTCTAACGATGGAACTATCGAAGAAAAGCCTAGAGGAAGCAAAAAAGTTTCTAAATAAATATCAAGAGGCCTATTCAAAAGGCATTGATAATGCTGTTAAATATGCCACAGAAATGATGTATAACAAAGTATTAGAGTATTGCTATGCGAATGGTATTTCTAATCATACAAGCCAAATACAGTGGCAATATGACGACAATGCAAAGAGTGGTAGAGTATGGACTAATGATATGGTAATTATCTTTAATGAAATGGGTACAGGAATTGTAGGCTCTAATAACCCACATCCTAATCCAGATGGACCTTTTAAATCATGGAAATATGATGTTAATGAACATGGCGAAGAAGGTTGGCTATATCCTAAAGAAGATGGAACTTATGGTTGGACTAAAGGCTTGCCAAGTAGACATATGTTCTACAGTGCATTTCAAGATATTAAAAACGAAATAGGAAACATAGTTGACGTTGAAATAAGAAAGACAGTAGGTGATTTATATTGATAGTTGAAAATATATTTGAAAACAAAATCTTTCCAGAATTAAAAAAATATGTTGAAGAAAAGTCAATATATAAACCAACAGTTACAAAAGCAATGCCACAGCAAAGCAAAGTATTTCCTATAGTACCAGTTAAATTGCTTCCAGTAACTAATAAATATAATAATTTAAGTTACGGAGAAGAAACTTATACATTTGGTATTGAAATAAATGTTTATTCAATGGTAAGCGGAAAAACATCAAAACGAACTATTTGTAATGAAGTTACTGAACATGTAGTTGATTATTTTAAAAATAATTATCATGTGACTACTAAAACAGAATTAGATGCAATAAACACTGATTCTGATGTACATAGAAATATTATAAAGATAACTGGAAAATTAGATACAAAATATGGATTAGATAATTTAGTTATTTATCCAAATTAAACGAATGTAGCACTTCAATTTGTAAGGGAAATTACAATGAGAGGTGAATAAATAATGTTAGATTTAGGTATTGAAATCAGAATAAAAGAAACAGCTGAAGCAAAATTCCCAAGAGAAAAATTAGTAGCAGTTAAAGGTGCTCCAGCAACTGGACAAGCAGGTGGAACAGTTGAAATAACAACTTCAAGTGATCCATCAAAAGTATATATTCCAGATAGACCTGATACTGGAAATATGGACTTTACTTATAACTATAGTGAAGAAAACGTAACTGCTGTAAAAACAGTATGTGATAACACAGCAAAAGATATTTTAATTAAATATCCAGATGGAACAGGTGCCTTATATACAGGTATTTGTCAAACATGGAAAAATGAAGTATCAGTTGGTGGAATAATTGAATGTACATTACATACAGTTCCAAGTACACAAATTGTTGATAAGTCATCAACAGAAGTTACAGCATTAATAGAAACTGCATAGTTAAAGAAAGTGGGGAAAAACAATGAGAAAATTAAAATTAAAAATAAATGATAAAGATTATACTTTAGAAATGACTAGAGATAGTATTAAATGGCTTGAAGCTATGGGATTTAGTATTGAAGAGTTTGATAGAAAACCAATTACATTTTATGATTTAATATGGACAAGTTTGTTTATTGCTAATCATAAAGATGTAAATCCAAATTTGGCACTTAAGTTAATGGATACATATCAACAAAGTGGTAAAAAAACAGCAAAAGTTGTTAAATTTGGAATTGAGGAATACCAAGCTTTTATGCGTGCCCTAGCCGATATAGACTCGAAGGAGAACGACGAGGAACTAGAGATAATCGAGGCGTAGATAACGATATAGAAGAAGAAAAAGGCAAAAAATATAAGAACTTGACAGATTGGTTTTATGATTTGTTGCCTATGGCAATAACATACGGTATGTCTGTGAAAGAGTTTTGGGAAGATGACCCAGACCTATTCTGGGCATACCGTTTTTCTTATTTTGAAAAGATAAAAACTGAACAAGAAATATTTAATAATAATGCGTGGCTACAAGGAGCATACTTTCATGAAGCTATAACAGTTGCTTTATGTAATGCTTTCAGCAAACAAAAAGTTAAATATTCTGAAAAACCATACGGCTTTGAAGAAAGGGCAGAAGCTACTGAAGAGCAAAAGAAAAAACGAATAGAAATGAATGTTGCAGATGTAAAGGCAAGAATTGCTCAAGTAAATGCAATAAGAAAAAATAGCACTACCAAAAAGGGAACAACCGAAGAGGTAGGTGAAAAAATAAATGGATAATTCACAAACATTAGAATTACAAATTAAATCAAAAGCACAAGAAGCAAAAGCAAGTGTTGAAAGTTTAGTAAAAAGTTTAACTAATGTTGAGAATGTATTAACAAATATATATTTAGAGTTAGGTAGTATTGAAAAAAAAGCAGAATCGAGCATAAATAAAGCGACAACAAATGCTACTAAAAATGTTAATCAATTAAAACAATCAACAGATAAAGCAACTAGTAGTGCTGATAAACTTGGAAATGCTTTTAAAAAAATTTTTACATTCGCAGGCGTTAAAAGATTAACAACAACTGCATTAGGTTGGATGAATGAAGCGGTCGATTATACAGAACAGTTAAACTTATTTAATGTTGTGTTTGATAATACTGAAAAAAATGGAAAACAGATGTTTTCTGAATTAGGTAAATCTGCTTTACAATTTCAATATAAAATGAATGAAGCATTCGGAACTAATAAAACACAAACATTATATATGCAAGGTATATTTGAATCAATGGGTGAAACTGTCGGTATAGAAGATAAGTATTCATCTATAATGTCTGAGACGATGACTAAATTAACTTATGATTTAGCATCTTTATATAACAAAACAGAAAAAACAACAGCAGAGGCAATTAGAGCAGGTGTATATGCTGGGCAAACAAAACCTTTAGTAATATAGAGGCTCTTATAAGAAATTATAAGATAAACAGTTGGAGAACTCAAACAAAAGAGGTGTGGATTATAAATAATCTGCTAACGGTAAAAATCTAAATTTATATAAAAATGTCAGTGAAAATTCAGTAAATTATTTGATACATTTAACTTGGTGAAAATAATGATAGGAATAGTATATAGCTATGAACATAATGGAAAATTTTATGTCGGAAAAACATATAAAGAGAAAAAAAGAAAATATCAACACAAACATGATGCATTGGTAAAAAAAGTTAATACCCCATTTGCTAATACAATCAGAAAATATGGTTGGGATGAAATAAGTAAAACATACAAAATTATTGAAAAATATGAAATGGAAAATAAGCAAGAATTAAATAAAATTATTGTTGAAAGAGAAACATTTTGGATAAAACAACTCAATAGTATTGTGCCAAATGGATATAACGTTCATGAAAGTAATCATAAAATGATTCCATTTTTAACAAATAAAGAGGAAAGATATAGAAAAACTTCTGAAAGTTTAAAAGGTAAATATATGAATCAAGAATATTCTTCTAAACCTATAATTTGTATTGAAACGGGTATAGAATATCCATCAATTTCAGAATGTGAAAGACAAATGGGATTTAAATATAATACGATTGGTGGTGTACTAAGGGGAAAAATTAGCAATCATCAAGGATATACTTTTAAATATAAAAATCAGGAAACAAAATTGAAAAAATCTATTCAAAGAAATAAACCGGTTATATGTATAGAATTAAATAAAGAATTTAGAACCACTCGTGAAGCAAGTATTTGGTTATGTGGTAAAGAGACAAAATATACAAACATTCAGGCTTCAATAAAGCATGGATGGGCATGCAGTGGATTTCATTGGAAATATAAACAAGACAATACCGTGCCGAGTCAATAAAAAATTATTGGAAGGTGTATCGACTATTCCGAAAGGAAGTAGGGTGGAGATTAGTACCACTCGAAGTACCAACTACCTAAACGAATAATGTCGTAGGTAAAGAGATAGTCAACTCCCCTAATAAATATCGGGAAACCGAGGGTATAAAGGTAAGAAGCTACGGAATCGATGTTACGATGAGCAGTTTACAACCAGTAGCTGAATCATTAGGAATAACAGAATCCGTAAAAAATATGTCTCAAGCAGAAAAAGAGATACTTAGATATATAGCTACATTAAAACAAGCAAACATAGCAATGGGAGACCTTGCTAATACAATCGAATCGCCAAGTAACCAATTAAAAGTATTTAGACAACAATTAATTGAAACAAAAACAGCTTTTTCGAGTTTATTTATTGGTGCATTATCTAATATATTACCATATGCAAATGCAATATTAATGGTAATTAAAGAAATATCAAAAGCAATAGCAGATATGTTTGGTATTGAGTTAAGTGATTATAATGCGGGACTAGCAAGTCAAGAAGGCATATATGACGGAATTGCTGATAGTGCTGATGATGCCAGTAAAGCAGTAAAAGAATTAAAAAGACAAACATTAGGATTTGATGAAATTCACAATATCAATGAAAATAACAATAGTGGTAGTGGTACATCTGTAAGTGGTGGAATAGACCAACGATTATTAGATGCTATAACAGGTTATGACAATGGTATGGATAAAGTAAGAATGAAAGCCACAGAAATTAGAGATAGAATAATGGAATGGTTAGGGTTTACAAAAGAAATAGATCCATTGACTGGAGAGGTTAATTTTAAATTAAAAGATGGTGAAACAAGATTCAAAAAAATAATGGATTTTGCAAAAAAAATAAAAGATGTTGTAACATTTGCTTTAGATCATGCAGATACAATAATAAAAACAATTATAGGCTATAAATTGATAAAGAAACTTGGAGAAATATTTACTAATTTAAAAAATATTAAAAATGTGATAAAAACAATAGCTGGAACAAATTTTGGGAAATTGGGTATTGCCGTAGCAGGAGGTTTGGGATTAGCTGAATTAGTATCAAAAACTGATTGGTACAAACAATTTACCGATGGTAAAGATTTATTTGAATCATGGGATTATATATTCTCAACAGCAAGTCAAGTTGACGCTCAAAATAAAGCAAATCTTGAAAGTTTAGGCTTAAATTATATGAAACAAATTGCAATGTATGAAAAAGCTTTAAAAGATGGAAATACAGAACTTGCCAATATGATACATAATAGCATAAAAGATTATAAAAATATTTTTAGCGATGAAGAGTTGAAAGTGATTATCAAAGCTTACCAAGAAAACAAAGACTTAGTCAATCAAATGGTATTTGGTGAAAGTTTATTTAGCGATAAAGGAACAAATATCACAAGCTATACGGATGCTTTTAAAGAATATGTAGGAACAATAACAGGCAATCTTGCAAGTATAGAAAGTTATACAGAATTAATAGAAAGAAATGATACAGCATATAAAAACGCAAATGAAAGTATGGGCATATTAATTGCTCAAATGAATACTGACCAATATTCTGTGACGGCTGATGATATATCAAAAATAAATTCTTCACTTGAAACAATGAGAACAGCGTCAGAAAACAGTGGACAAGCAACAGTAGATGCAATTACAAAAATAGTTCTTAAATATAAAGAACAGGGAATAATGTCAGATGAATTAACACAACAAATTATAACAGACGCAAAAAAACAACAACTTGCTGAACAAGGATATACAGAGGACTATATTAATAAAATTGTTGATTTGGATGAAAAACTAAAACATGGAAAAATAACTCAAGAACAATATGTAAAAGAGTTAACTAATATGTACAATGAATTTAATAAGACAACAGATTTAGTTTCTAAGAAAAAAGTGATTTTTGAAAACTTGACTGATAATGTGGATCTTTCAGCACAAAGCTTTGACGAGTTAGAGAGTTCAATTAATATTGCTACAAGTACATATGAAACAGGAATGGAAGAAATAGAAAATGCATCAAAAAGCAATTTGGATGTTATAAGTGAACACGCTGAAAAAATGAAGAGGGAATATGGTGAAGAATCAGAAGAATATCAACGCGCTGCAGAAGCAATTAAAGCAGTAAATCAAAGCAAAGCATCTAGCATGAAAGAATTAAAAGATAGTTATGCAACATACCTAAATAATATTTTGACAAATTTAGTAAATTCTGGAGAAATTGCTAAAGAAGAAGGTCTTGCACTTTATAACAAAGTAAACTCTAGTTTATCAAAATTAGGTTACGGAGTAGATTCGGATGTTAGGAAAAATTTAGAAGGAGTAAAAAACGAACTAAAATTAAATGGAGTTAAACTGGGTTCAGGATTAAGCGCAGATACTACCAAAGCAACAAGTGTAGTTAATCAGTTAATAGAAAAAATACAAAAACCATTTAAAAAATTAGGTATTAATATTAATTTAAGCACACTATTCAAAAAGAATGGTGGAATATTTTCTGGTAATTCATGGAAAAATATACCTCAATATGCAAATGGTGGCGTCCCATCACATGGAACACTATTTTGGGCAGGAGAGGCTGGTGCAGAAGTAGTTGCACATGCTAATGGTAAGACAGAGGTATTAAACCAATCACAAATAGCTAGTTCTATATATAGTGCAGTATTGAGTGCAATGAGTCAGTTTGGTGGTCAATCAGTTCAAGTCGATTTATATGCTCATACAGATGAAGGTGTAATAGTTGATAAGATAAATCAAAAAACAAAACAAACTGGAGTATGCCCTATAAATATGCCAACGCATTAAAAAAAGATACTTATTTTGTATCTTTACTATAACTATATTTACAATCTAATCCTTCGTTTCTTTCGCAGATTTTCATTAAATCAAAATCAATAATGAGTTTCCTTGATGGTGGTGTAGTATCACAAAGTTCACATTCTTTCGTTTCAAACGATATGTCTTTATTGGTTATATTTAAGTTTATTATATTTTTATCAATTTTGTATGTTCCAGAATATGTATGGAACCCTTCCTCCATAGATTTTTTTTCCTCATTCCAACCATATAATCTTTTTCTGTAAGTAAACTTGTTATTTTTTTCAAATGTTAAATATTCAACATTTAAACCAATATATTCTAGTTTATCTCTAACCCATGTACCTTTTAACGCTTCAATTTCTTCCTTATTTCCACAACCACACAAACACATACAACAAGCAAGAATTAATAGTACCTTTTTCATATATACTCCTCTCTAAACTTCTGTACTAGCAAGTTAACATTATTATAACATGTGTAGCACTTTCTTTCAAAGGGAAATTGAAAGATGGTGAAATTATGATAAAAGAATTTACCGCAAATGGCTATAAATATGTACTAGCAGGTCCTGTACTAGTAGTATCGAAAGTTAAATTAAATGGTGTAGATATATCTAAATATTTATCAAACAATACAAAAATATCTTGGTATGACGTATCTAAAAATAGTGGTCGTGACGTTACTAATGCAGATGGTACTATGGTACTTAATGTAATAAATACTAAATGGAGAATTGATTTAGTAAGTAGACCACTTACAGATGATGAAATTGTTGACTTTTATGCTGAAATAATTAAAAGACCTGCACCAATAAGTGTAGACTTTCTAAACCCATTTACAAAAAAATGGCAAAATATATCTTGTTATCGTGGAGATAGACTTGCACAATCTATGCTTCCATATATAACACCAGATGGAATTATAGAATTATATAATCCTGCATCTCAAGCAGTAATAGAATTGTAGGTGGGATATGATAAGTACAAATTTTATAAATGAATGTAAAAATCGAGCAAACGCAAATCGTTTAGGTCAAATAGTAGTAGATGGTATAGATACACCAATATCACAATCAGATAATTTACAAAGTTTTGAAATAGATAGTGGTTGTTATGTAGATGGTAACATTATTGGTTCTGTATATTCAAAATGTTTAAAAGCAAAATTTGTAGCAATACAAAGCAATTTAAATGATAAATCAATATATGCCAAAATTGGCGTAAAATACGCTGATTTAAACAACGAATATATTAATGTAGGCAAATATAGAGTAGAACGCCCAAATAACGAAATAACAGCAAATATGAGTCAAATAACAGCATATTCTGATTTATATACAAATCTTGATAGCAAGTATGTATGCAATATTAATTATTCTACAGGAGATAAGACTTTATCAGACTTATATGCAGATGTGTGTACTAATTTGGGGTTAACACCAAAATCGTTAGAATTTATTAATAGTACAATTCCTATTGTTGCAAATCCATTCACAAATGGAGAAAAGAATAGAACAGTATTGCAAACTATTGCAAAAATATCTTGTTCATTTGTTGATATAGATAATGATACAAATGAAATTGATTTATGTTGGTTAAGTCAAAATGAAGAACCTGATTATATTTTTTATAAAAGTGATTATAGCAGTGTTGAAGGTGGAGAGGTTATATGTGGACCCATTAATTGTTTGATTATTAAAAATAGTCAAATTGATGATGAAAATGTAACAATTAAAGACGAAGAAAGTATCAAATTAAATGGTGAACATTCAATAACTATTAGCGATGATTATATATTGCATAATGCCGAATTAAGACAACAGGCGATTGATTCTATTTGGAGCAGAGTTAAAGGCATGAAATATGTAGACTGCAAATTAACAACATATTATGGAAAACCATTTTTAAAACTTGGAAATAAAATAAGAATCTATATAAGTGATACAGAATATTTTGACACTTATGTGTTAAAACATAATTTTACTTATGATGGAACTTTTTCAAGTGTTATTCAAAGCCCTGCTTTAACAGAACAAGAAATCAAAAATAAACAAGATATTAGTTTAGCTGAAGCATTGGCCAATGTGCAGATTGATGTTAACAAACAAGAAAAACAAATAACAGCTTTAATTGAAACTAACAGTTTAACGCAAACAAAAACTGGAGTTAATTATGTTGAAACTGAAAATTCGTATGAAAATGGATTAACAAAATTGAAATTTTACGGAGATATTCATTATTTATTTCCATCCGAAGAACAATTGGGACAACAAAGTTCAAAATGTGGAATATCTAAAAGTGGTGTTTCAAAAGCTCAAAGTTTCATTGAAAATACTGAAGGATTATATCCATCAGAAGATTTATACCTTGTGGATAGTTATTTAATTATCGAGGGTGAAGGCGAAACAAAAAAGATTCAATTACCATATTTCGAATTAAATTATACTGAAAACATTTATGATGAGTTTATTTTAGAAAAGGATCATGCTTATATAATACGAAGACTAGATGAAAACAAACACCCATTAGCAAATGAATCCATTGAAGAAATAGAAAAATTTAATATTCAATTATATAAAGGTTATAACAAAATTTATATGGAAAGCTTTAATTTAAATTATGAAGTAACTTACAATATTCAAAATGCTTATACAGATGCTTTTGCAACAAAAACTGAATTAAAATTAGCTGAAGAAGAAATTAATATGGAAGTTTCCAAAAAAACAAATAGTGATGAAATAATATCTTCTATAAATCTTTCTCCAGAAAAAGTCAAAATACAATCTGGCAAATTAGATGTAGATGCTATTGCAGAATTTACTAATTCCAAATTAAAAGACAAGGGAAGCACAATAATAAATGGTTCAAATATTACAACAGGTGATATAGATGCTACAAAAGTCAATGTTGTTAATTTAAATGCTGATAATATCAAAAGTGGGAATATTCAATCAAAAAATTATGTTTCAAATACAAGCGGAACAAAAATAAATTTGGAAAACGGAACCATAGATACTAAAAACTTTAAAGTTGATGATTCCGGAAATGTAAATGTTAAAGGAACAATCGAAGGTAGCACAATAAAAGGTTCATATTTTACAGGCACAACAGAAAACATTAAATTGCAAATTGGTACTGACAACAATGGATATATGAGTAATAATAACTCTTTAGAATTAGTATATTCCAGTGATAATACTAGAATACTTGGAATATATGGAAAGTTTTGGAATGTCAGTAATCAGAAAGCTTGTTACTTTTCTTCACAAGCTTCCAGATTTGTTTTTGTGGGAGATGTATTCGCAAATAACATTTCAAACAGTTCAAGAGCAACTTTGAAGAAAAATTTTGAAAAGTTTAACAATGGATTAGATATTGTAAAAAATACAGATATTTATAAGTATCACTTTAAAACACAAAATGATAAAGAAAAAAAACACATAGGAATAGTAATTGGAAACAAATATAGATACAAAAAAGAAATTACAACGCAAAATAATGATGGAATAGATTTATATTCAATGATAGCAGTTGCTTATAAAGCAATACAAGAACAACAACAAATGATAGATGACTTAAAACATGAAATAGAGGTGTTGAAAGATGAAAAGTAATAAAATTCACAATATTGTAAATTTATTGTTGGTATTTGTTATAATTTTGCTTATTTTTATAAATACGTTTAAAAATAAATACGATATAAATAACGATGGTAAAGTTGATATATTGGACTTATTAAAATTACAAAAATACATTGTAGAAAGAGATGATAATAAATGCAAAAAATAACATTTGAAGATACACAAGTTACAAAAAAGCCTTATGTAACAATAAATGAAACAGAATATGAAGTTCAAGATGGAACATATACAGGCGGTACAGATTTAAACGCAACTACATTTAACAACATGCAAGATAATATAGAAAGTGCTATTAATGAGAATGTAAATAACATTGGAAATTTAACTGATTTAAACACTACAGAAAAAAGTACTTTAGTTGGGGCTATTAATGAAGTAAAAGCAGGCTTAGGGAAAATAACAAAATTAAACACAACCGATATAACAACAAAAGCCGTACATACATTAAATTACAATGTAAACAATTTTGATTTTATATTAGTGTTTGCCACTGACAATCAATATGGACATTTTCAACAATGTTCAATATTAAAACTACTTTTTAGCAGCGCATTTTACCAAAAAATTCAATATAGTGAAACGGGTTATCTCGCATTTAAACTTTATGACACTACATTAGACACTACTAATAGTACAGGGTTGGGGGAAAATTATATCAAAATAACTGCATTGTACGGAGTTAAATTATAATCAGAAAGGAATGATATAAAATGGCATATATAAAAACGGAATGGGAAAATTCACCAAGCACAAAAACACCAATAAATGCGAATAATTTAAATAAAATTGAGAATGGAATATATACGAATAGTGTTAATATTGGGGAATTAACTGATTTAAATACAACTAATAAAAATTCCACAGTTGAAGCTATTAACGAAAATAACAGCCATATAGGTGATTTATCTAGTTTGACTACAACTAATAAAACATCTACAACAGAGGCAATAAATGAAACTTATAATAAAATAAATAAAGTTAATCTGGCTAAATCTGATGGATTAGATAATGCCATATTAATTGCAGAAACAACTTTTAATAGGTTACATCATAGACAAGTGCTGATATTTGCGACAACTGAAACTGGATATACTGATGCAACTGAAAGTGGAATATATAATGTGGGCTTATCAAGTAGATATTCGTTAGACGAACATGTAGTTAGTTACAATGTAACAGGAAATGCTTCTACAGACAGAATATATACTGTCTCTGATGGTGCAAATTTAAAGGTATATTTAAAGAAAACTGTAGAATATAGGACTTTGTATGCTACATTACTCGGCAAAAGTGATGAAATTTCTTGGAAACTAAATTGACATCCATGCAGTTTATACATTAGATTAAGGAAAATAGTATGGAAGAAAAATATATAGAAAAAATAGTAGAAGCAGAACAACGTTCAAAATCAAATACAAAAAGGTTAGATACTTTAGAAAGTAAATTAGATAATATATATGAATTAACTGTGTCAGTAAAAGAAATTGCTACCGAAATGAAAGCAATGAGAGAAGACGTAAATAAAATTGATAAAAGAGTTGTAGAAATAGAAAATAAACCAGCAAAAAAATTAGATTCTATTTGGGGATATGTAATTGGAGGTCTAATTGGTGCAATAATTACATTTTTAACAATAAAATTAGGATTAAAATGAGAGGTGAATTAAATGAATGAATTTATAACATGGGATGTTTTGATGACTTATGCGTCATTTGTAACAATTGTATATATGGTTGTTGAGTTTACAAAAGATTTAAAATTTATAAAGAAAATAAAAACGAAGTATTGGAGCTTTTTAATAGCATTTATATTATTAACTATAGTAAATGCAGTAACAGGAACTTTTAAATTAGTAGATTTAGTTTTATATGCATTAAGTTCAATGACAATTTCATTGGGGGCAAATGGATTAAGTAATTTTAATAAAGAAGGTGTGAAGTAATGGACAAGTTATTTGGAATAGATATAAGTGAATTTCAATCAAAAATGAATTTAGATAAAGCAAAATTAGAAGGGGTAAAATTTGTCATATTAAGAGCAGGTTATACTGGTTACGGTAAAGCTAAAGGGAAAGCAAAAGATAGTGCTTTTGAAAATCACTATTCAAAATGCAAACAAATTAATATTCCTGTAGGTGCTTATTGGTTTTCAAGAGCTATTTCAAAAGAAGAAGGAATAACAGAAGCAGAATATATGTATAACAATTGCTTAAAAGGAAAGCAATTTGAATATCCTATTTATATTGATGTAGAAGATAGCGTATATCAAGCAAAGGCAGGCAAACAAGCTGTAACTAATGGGATTATAGGTTTTTGTGAATACTTAGAAAACAAAGGCTATTATGTAGGAATTTATGCTAATACCAATTGGTTTAAAAATTATATGTATACAGATCAATTAAAGGATTATGATAAATGGGTAGCACAATGGAGCAAATCAAGACCAAGTTCTCCAGAAAGTGGATTATGGCAATTTGGTGGAGAAACTAATTATATAAGAACAAATAAAATTGCTGGAATGACTTGCGACCAAGATTACGCTTATAAAGATTATCCTAGTATTATGAAAAATTGTGGTTTAAATGGCTTTACAGCAACGAAAAAAGAAAATAATACAAATACACCATCCGAGCCTAAAAAAAGCGTAGAGCAATTAGCACAAGAAGTTTTAGAGGGTAAATGGGGTAATGGTGCAGACAGAAAAACTGCTTTAACTAATGCAGGATATAATTATGAAGAAGTGCAAAGCAAAGTAAATGAACTTATGCATACAAATAAAGAAACAATATATGTTGTTCAAAAAGGTGATACTTTATCAGGTATAGCTAAAAAATATAATACTACATATCAAAAAATAGCTAAAGACAATAATATTTTAAATCCAAATTTAATATATCCTGGACAAAAGTTGATTATAAAATAAAAAATTTCAAACAAAAAAAGGAAATTAAAAAAAATAATGGAACATTTATATTAGGAGGTGATATAAATGTTTTTTATTTGAAGAAATTATTAGTGATGAGGAACTAATGTTTTATATTCTATTTAATGATTAAGTAAGATTATTTTTGGTCTTGCTTTTGGTCTTGTTTTTGTCAAATACTATGGTGTTTTTTAATATTTTATTGTTGACAAAAAATAACAATAACATTGACATAAAGCTTTATTTTATAAGGTATTATACTATAATCCCTTATTTTACAACAACTATCAAAATATAGGTAGTTCAAATCCGACTAGGCCCTCCAGATTGATAGGAAACTCGAACTTTTCGAGTTTAAGTAATAAATGCTAACTAGAAAGTTAGTTTTTTTGTTATTTAAGAAGGGATGAGTGATTATATGTTAACAATAGAAACTAAAGAATTACAAATAAGTAAAGACTTATTAAAGAAAGTTGAGATGGTATATAAATTTGCTTGTGCTAAACCTACTATTACAAATGGGAATATCAAAAGTATTAAAGGAACAAATATTGCTTATGTTAAACCACATATCATAAATATAAATAATATTGATTATTTAATGTTTAATGAATTTGATGATATTTTTATAAATGGTTATAAAGAAAAAATTGAGTTTAAAGATTTAGAAGAATATATCAAATCCGATAAACGATGATGATTTATCACTATAATTTAAAATATGTGATAAAATAATTAATTAAGAAACTTTATTCAAAGAATAGAAAGGCTAACTATGAAAAGTCAATAGTTTTTCTTAAAAAAATAAAATTGGAAATAATTCCACGCCAAAAAGATTTCACAAAGTGAAATTTTTGAAAAATTGATAAGTCAATTATTTCAATAAAGACGAATTAAATTGGATATTTTTAGTTTCAAGAATGTAAATAACTCTTATAAGTTTTTTACAAACATGAGATAAAGCAACTCTATGACATTTGCCTTCAGATATTTTCTTGTAGTAATAGTCATAAAAAGTATTGTTATATCTAATAACTGTTAAGGCGACATTCATAAGTGAATACCTTAAATATCCAGAACCATGCTTAACCATTTTACCTTTTGAAGACATTGTACCTGATTCAATAATGCCAGGTTCTAAACCAGCAAAAGATAACATCTTTGCAGCATTAGAAAATCTAGAAACATCTCCAAATTCTGAAATGATTGAAGCACAAGAAATTACACCAATTCCAGGAATAGATAGAGTTGGTGGATTAAGATCTTTGATAATTGTAGAAATTTGTTTATCTAATTCAATAATATGATCATCAATGTTTTTATAAAGATTAAGAATAGAAGATAATTCTATTTCAAAAATATCATTGGATTCTCCAATAGTATTTTTAGCTAAATCTTTAAGTTTAACAAATTTAGCATAAGTAAAATTGCCTCTAGATAATTTATTTAGAGTTTCAAAATCCCTCATATTAGCAATTTTATTTGGTGTTTTATATTTATTTAAAATATAAAGAGATGTAATGCCCAAAGAATTACTAAAAAATGGTTTAAACTCAGGAAATATAATATCTAGAATATTAGTTAATTGAACTTTATACTTGCTTCTTTGTTTAACTAAATTTTCTCTTAATCTTGTAAGTGACTTAATTGAATATTTATGATAAAATAGTTTCGAATTTGGTTTATATGGAACTGACATAAGTTTTTGAGTAATGACTACTGCATCCACTTTATCGGTTTTAGTCTTTCTTAAAGATAAAGATTTATAAAATTCTTTAACTAAAAGAGGATTAAATTCCATAAAACTATAATTATTCTTTTCTAAGAATAATTTCAAATTCAAACCATAATGTCCAGTAGCTTCTAAACCAATATGGACATTAGAATTATCATAGGGTTTCAATAAGTCTAAAAACTGTTGAAATCCTTTTTTGTTATTAGTAAAAGATAAATTTTCTACAATAACTTCACCTGTATCTTTACAGATGAAACAATCGTGTTTGTATTTTGATATATCTATTCCAACATATATCATGTACATGCACCTCCTTGGTTAGTTTTTAATGCCTGTATGTTTGCCACATAACTTCCTATTTTGTAACCTCGCTGAACCTATAAAACGTCAAAGCGTTAACTAACTAATCAACAATTAAAATAAAAAGTCTGTGGTAAGAGCCTTTCTAAACAGTCAAAGCTGTAGGATGTGATTAACAAATCCACAGGCAAGAGTTATTATAACTCAAAAATATAATAGAAAGAAAATAATCAATCTATAGGATTTCTCCTAAGATTGATTATACGAGGATGTGAGTT